>Ga0326728_10001180_pt1 | contig 93922 bp, 83 predicted proteins | sample MB3enrmetagenome_FD_207602 | JGI IMG/M metagenome (GOLD analysis project Ga0326728, IMG submission 207602) | Lab enriched peat soil microbial communities from McLean, Ithaca, NY, United States - MB31MN | ecosystem: Environmental > Terrestrial > Soil > Wetlands > Peat | place: USA: New York... | reverse complement strand
CGCCGCCCGCATGACCTATACCGAGGTCCACGCCATCCTCAGCGGCGATCCCGACCAGAGCGCAAACGTGCGCGAACACCATGCCGCACTGGTCCCGGAGTTCGAACGCATGAAGCGCCTGGCCGTACTGATGAACAAGCGCCGCGAAGAACGAGGCAGCATCGACTTCGATCTACCCGAGCCGGTCATCGAATTCGACGAGGAAGGCCGCATGAAGGGCGTGACCCGCGCCGAGCGCACCTGGGCCAACCGCCTCATCGAGGAGTTCATGCTGGCCGCCAACGAGTGCGTTGCCACATGGCTTGAAGATCTCGGCATCCCGTCGCTCTACCGCATCCATGAGAAGCCCGAGCCTCGCCGCGTCGTGCAGTTCGAAGAGCTGGCGGCCGCGTTCGGCTATTCGCTCGGCCTCGGTCCGCTGCCGGTCAAGAAGACCCAGTTCCGTTCCGAGCGGCGCGAACTGCGCGGGCAAGGGCGAACCGCCCGCACATACGAGATCCCAGAAGACATCGCCGTCACTCCGCGCATGTATCAGAAGCTGGCCGCGCAGATCGAAGGCAAGCCCGAGGAGCGCATTCTCAGCTATCTAATGCTGCGCTCGCTCATGCAGGCCCGCTACAGCGAGAAGAACGAAGGCCACTTCGCCCTGGCCGCGCCCACTTACACGCACTTCACATCGCCTATTCGCCGCTATCCTGACCTCATCGTCCACCGCATTGCAAAGGCTCTGCTCCACGCGGGAATCCCGGGCCAGGGCCGCATCTCCGAGGACCGCCAAGCTCCCCTTGGACCCATCCGCATGATTCTTCGCCTGCCAACCAGCCACAAATGCGGGTGCCCCATACTAGGCGCGGCACCATCGCGCTTAGGATGGGAAGCGATACAGTTGACCTGCCGCGTCCGTCTCTCGAAAATCCCCCCATCCCCGCCGACGATCTTGCCCAGATCGCCGAAGAGACCAGTCAAACCGAGCGCCGCGCCGCCGAGGCCGAGCGCGAACTAGTCGAATGGAAGAAGATTCGCTTCATGCAGGACCGCGTCGGCGAGCAGTTCGACGCTCTCATCCTCAACCCCACCAAGTACGGGCTGTTCGTTGAATTAACCGACCTCTTCGTAGAGGGCCTTGTCCCCATCGACTCCCTGCGCGGAGACCGCTACACCTTCCGGGACTACAGCCACGACATCGTCGGCGATCACTCCGGCCGCACCTACCGCGCCGGCGAACGCGTCCAGGTTATCCTCGACCGCATCCTCCACCAGGAGCGCCGCCTCCAGTTCTCGCTGGTAGAAGAAGAGCTCCCGCTCACCGGCAAGCGCACACCCAAGCCCCCCAAGAAGCCCGGTAAGGCCAAGCGTTCCGAAGCCGCGAAGAAGAAAAAGTTGAAGCCACCGAAGCATCCCGGAAGAAAGGGCAAGGGCAAGCGGCGCTGAAGGTACAGCTAAAATCAGATAGAGTGGCAGACCTCATCCAGATCGAGCCGGTAAGCCGAGCGCGCACACCCAAGCCCGACTGGCTGCGCGTCCCCTCGCCCCATGGCGAGAACTACCACGACCTCAAGCGCCTCTCCCGCTCGCTCAACCTGCACACCGTCTGCGAGAGCGCCCACTGCCCCAACATCGGCGAGTGCTGGCATCACAAAACCGCCACATTCATGCTGCTGGGCAACCTCTGCACCCGGCGGTGCGGATTCTGCGCCGTTCCCAAAGGAAAGCCCGAGCCTATCGACTTCGACGAGCCCCGCCGCGTTGCCGAAGCCATTGCCACGCTCGGCCTTGAGTTCGCCGTCATCACCAGCGTAAACCGAGACGACGACCTGCTTGGCGGCGCGCACATCTTCGCCATGGTCATCGATGAGATCCGCCGCCTCTCGCCCTCTTGCAAGGTGGAGGTTCTCATCCCAGACTTCCAGGGCGATCCAGAGTCCATCCGCACCGTAGTCGATGCCCGGCCGGACATCCTCAACCACAACACCGAGTCCGTGCCACGGCTCTACCGCGTGGTCCGCTCCGGCGCGCGCTACGAGCGCACCCTTGAACTGTTGCGCTACGCCAAAGAACTTCGGCCGGAACAGACAACTAAATCTGGCGTAATGGTCGGCCTCGGCGAAGAGACCCGGGAACTGCTCGAAGTCTTCCGCGATCTTGCCCAGGTGGGCTGCGACATCCTGACCATCGGCCAGTATCTGCGCCCCTCGCGCGACCACCTGCCCATGACGCGGCTCTACACGCCGCAAGAGTTCGCCGACCTCAAGCGCGAGGCCCTCAAGATGGGCTTTCGCCATGTGGAAAGCGGACCGCTGGTCCGGTCCAGCTACCACGCCCACGAGCAGTCGGCGGCCGCACTGCCGCACGTGATGTAGCCAGCGCTACCGCCCCGGAACCGGCGCAACCGTCTGGCTGCACACGCCCTGCGCCGTACACGCCCGCACACCAAAGAATACATTGTCCTTTGAAACCGGCAGCCGCGCGCTGTTCTCGCCCGGGCCGGGATACTTCGCCGCATCCACGCCATACTGCCAGTCGTTCGCCGCCGTCTCCCGCCACACAATCTGGTAACGCACAGCCAGGCCATAGCTCGCTGGTGCATCCCAGCGCAGAATCGTATCGTTGTCCAGATTCGTCGTGTCGACTTTTACATGTTGCGGCACTCCCGGCGAGCTGGCCAGCGTCGCAAGCGTAGCAATATTCAGCCGAGCCACCCGCGCCGTGTACTCCGGGTCCACGAACTTGAGCAGGTCGCCGTACTCCTTCCCGCCCTCCGTGCGAACACCCTGATGCTGGTGGTCGTAGTTCTCCCGCCAGTCCGTCATGCGCACCGCCGCAAAGCCCTGCCTGCTGAAGGCGCTGTGGTCGCCCCCGCGCAGAAACCTGTCCAGCCGCAGCTCCATCACTGGCTCAATCTCCCGCGGCATATACGCGCGGCCCACCGCCAGAACCTCGCGCGCCAGCTCCCGCGATGGCGTATCGTTCTCCGCGCCGATGTTCACAATCTGCCGTATCTGCTCCACAGGCAGCGACGCATCGAGCCCCTGGGAAAACACCCGCACCCGCTGCTTCGATTGCAGGTTTTCGCCCGGGGTCGTATCCCCTCCCACAATGTCGTTGTTCAGCACGGCTTCAAGCTGCCAGCCTTCGGCCTGTGCCCGCGCCGCAAGATGCCGCGCGCCGTTCAGTCCCTGCTCCTCGCCGCTCAGCACCGCAAACACAATCGTCGCCGGGAACCGGTACTTGCTCATCACCCGCGCTGCTTCGAGCGTAAGGGCCGCTCCGCTGCCGTCGTCGTTCGCCCCCGGAGCAAAGCTGTGCGTATCCATCACGTCGCCCACGCGACTGTCGTAGTGACCCGAAACCAAAACCATCCGCTTTGCCGCTTTGGGATCGCTCCCTTTGAGAATTGCCACAACGTTGCGCAGCGGCGTCGGCTTTGCGAACCGCGTGTTGCCGGCGCCCGGCTGTTCCACGCTCTCGTCGAACGAGACTTCAAGACAGCCACCGCAGGCTTTGCTATAGCCGTCAAGCTCGGCCTTCACCCAGTCGGCAGCGGCCAGCACGCCCGTTCCGGGCTTCAAATCCGTCTCCGTCGAGGAGATCGTAGACCGGTTGTTGAAGTCCACCAGCCGCGAGATTGCGGCCTTGATCTGCGCCGGCTTCACCTCTCTCAGAATCGACGCAACTCGCGCATCCACCGGATCGGCCGCCAGCGGCGCACCCGCTATCTCAAAGTCCAACCGGCCCGCGCCGGGCCGCGGAGCAGGCTTTGCCCCCTGCCCAAAAGTCACGGTTGAAAGCATCAGTACGATCGCTGAACCAGCAAAAACATAGAGCCTTGTCATGACGGAACACCTTCCTGGCTGGCATTTCCTGACTTGCCTGCACGCGCGGCTCGCGCGCACACCCGCCAACTTTTGTAGAATAGCCGTTGGCAACCCAGCACATGTAAGGAGCACATTATGGCAGTCACGGGTATGGCAGCAAGTCCGGCGATGAAGGACCTCTACAACGACCTCAAACGGCGCATGGACACCTCTGTGGCCGACTTCCAGAACACGCTGGCCTCGACGCGCACCGGCCGGGCCAATGCCCACATGCTTGACCAGGTCCGCGTGGACTACTACGGCACGCCCACGCCCATCACCCAGCTCGCCCAGGTCTCCACGCCCGAGGCCCAGACCATCCTCATCTCTCCCTGGGACCCGACCATCGTCAAGGAGATCGAAAAGGCCATCCAGACCGCCGACCTGGGCTTCAACCCGCAGTCGGACGGCAAAGTGATCCGCGTCCCCGTGCCGCCCATGACCGAAGAGCGCCGCAAGGACGTTTGCAAGCACTTGAACAAGGTCCTCGAAGACCACCGGACGGCAGTAAGGAATGTGCGCCGCGACGGCAACGACTCGCTCAAGAAGCTGGCCAAAGACAAGAAGATCAGCGAAGACGAAGAGAAGCGCGCCATCGAAGAGGTCCAGAAGATGACCGACGGCGAAATCCGCAAGATGGAAGAGATGTGCCAGCGGAAGGAAGTGGAAGTGATGCAGGTGTGATGGGGCGCTTCTGCGCCTTTGATTATTTCGCAGCATCGCCGCCTTGCTGGCCCGTGCTACCATCGCCTATCTCTATCCCCGGAGGTAGACATGAAGAAGCTTCTTGTTGCAACGATACTGGGCGTCGGGCTTTGGGTGGGAGCGTCAAAAGCCGCCTCCGCAGCCGATTTTTACTACATCGGCAGCTCCGACAACGACCACATCACCATCCTCGACCCCTCCACGATCAGCACTGCACCGGGTGGAAATAAAATATTCCACCTGGCTGAGATCTCCGAATTCACTCTGTGGGCCGACACCGGAATCGAAGTCGATTGCATAGGCAACCGGGCGCGAATGATTTCCATCGTCACTCATATGACGGGCGGAGACGCCATGGATCTGTCTTCAATGAATAGCGATGTCAATGTATGGCACGCCCTGGTCACCGGCCTAAAAGTTGACGGCGCGGATCTCGTTCAGACGAGCGCGCTTGTCTGCAAATATCCCGGCGAAAAGCCAACCGGCGATGACGTGTTGACCTTCCCCGATTTTCAGTCTATTTTGGAGCGCATCAGCAATGTAATTGAGAAGAACCAAAATGGCAAGTGAGCTGGGGTGCCAGCCCGCAGCCATTCGACACCCTCACAGCACCTCAGGATTCACAACCCGCACCGGCCTGCCATCCAGAAACGCGAGTGCATTCTCCACACTCTGCGGATAGTACTCCTCCCACGTCTCCTGAACACCGTAGCCCAGATGTGGTGTCAGAACCGTATTAGGCGCACGACGCAGCGGATGCTCCGCCGGCAGAGGCTCCTCGTCGTACACATCGAGGCCGGCCAGAATCCTGCCTGACTCAAGGGCCGCTACCAGTGCGGCCTCATCCACCAGCGGCCCGCGCGATGTGTTTACGAGGATCGCGCCAGGCTTCATCAGTGCAAGGTCCACCGCGCCGATCATCCCCCGGCTCCGCGCGGAAAGAACCACATGGATGCTGACTACATCGGAGCGGGAGAGCAGCTCTTGTTTTGAAACCAGTGTGCCTCCCTCGGCCTCGGCCCTTTCGGCGGTCAGGTTCGGGCTCCACGCCAGGAGGTTCATGCCCAGCGCCCGGCAGTACCGCGCCATCTGCGTTCCCAGCTTGCCCAACCCGATGATGCCGACGGTCTTGCCGCACATGCTCATGCCCGCCGGCAGCCCCTCCTGGAACCGCCCGGACCGCATGTTGGCATCGGCCGCCGGGATCGATCGCGCGGCTGCCAGCATCAGTCCCAGCGCCAGTTCCGCCGTCGCGTCCCGGTGGCGGCCATGGCCCACGGTATTTGAAACCACAATCTTTCTCGCCGTGCACGCAGCCAGGTCAAGGGTGCGATTCTGCAGGCCTGTGATGCCAATCATGCGCAGCCGCGGAAGCCGTTCAATGAGCGAAGCCGGGAAAGGCGTGCGTTCGCGCATGGACAAGAGGATCTCAAAATCGGCCAGCTTTCGGGCGGCTTCCTCTTCGCTCCGGAACGGTTGCGCAAAAAAGACTACTTCAGCCCGGGCCTCGAGTGCCGACCAGTCCGCGCTCGTCCGCGCGATGCCCTGCCAGTCATCGAGCACTGCTACACGTGTCATTCGCTCCGCCTCCCCTGCTTCACTTCTTCGCCCGCTTATAGAACGGCACCGGCACCTGCTTTGCCCGCACCCGGTTTCCGCGCACGTCTACCAGCATGTCCTCGCCGCTAGCTGCCACTCCGGCTTCCACAAGCGCCAGCGCTATGTTGGTCTTCAGGAATGGAGCGGGCGAGCCGGACGTGACGCGCCCAATCTCTTGTCCAGAAAGTGAGAGTACGGAGTACCCGTCGCGGCCGATCCCGCGTTCGACCATCTCCAGGCCCACAATCTTCCGCTTCGGCCCGCCGGCCGCCTGAATCGACAACAGAGCATCGCGACCGATGAAAGCGCCTTTGTCGACCTTTAGCCAGCGCGTGAGTCCCGCCTCGAAGACGTTGATCTCTTCGGAGATTTCATGGCCGTAGAGGCTCATCCCGGCTTCAAGCCTGAGCGTATTGCGGGCGCCGAGGCCGCAGGGGCGGATACCGAACTCCTCGCCCGCCGCAAGCAGCGCATTCCACACGCCGACCGTCGTCGCCTCGTCGCCGGGCGTATAAATCTCAAACCCGTCCTCGCCCGAGTAGCCCGTCCGCGCGATCAGTACGTTCTCAACGCCTGCCACCACACCCCACTTGAACCAGTAGTTCTTGATTGAGGGCAGTTCTACCGTGGTGAGCTTCTGCAAGGTCTCCAGCGCCCGGGGCCCTTGCACCGCAATCTGCGAAAACTGGCCCGACTCGTCAGCAATCTCGACGTCTGCCCTGCCGCCGGCGTGCTCCATGATCCATGCAAAGTCTTTGTCCTTCGTCCCGGCGTTCACCACCAGCAGGTAGTCTTCCGCCGCGATCCTGTGTACCAGAATGTCATCTACGAACGTGCCCGCAGGCGTCAGCAGCGCCGAGTAGTGCGCCTGCCCGTCCACCAGCTTTGCGGCGTCGTTCATCGTGAGCGCCTGCACGGCGTCGAGCGCGCCGGGGCCGCGAAAGCGAATCTCGCCCATGTGCGACACGTCGAACAGGCCCACGGCCGTCCGCACCGCCATGTGCTCGGCGATCAACCCTCCATACTCCACCGGCATATCCCAGCCGCCAAAGTCCACCATCTTCGCCTTCAACGCCCGGTGCGCCGCGTTCAGAGCGGTCTTTTTCAATCCATCTGCGCTCGCAGCCATAGCAATCTCCCTCTCAAACTTATAATCTTACTCATCCTCCCGCCCCGGAGCGCAGCGATGAACTGGCGCAAGCACATTCCGTGGAGCATGGTCTTCGGCCGCGCGCTGCTCGGTCCTGCCATCGCCATCGTTGCAGCACTGCTCGACTTCCCCGAGCCGTGGATAGGCCTGATGATCCTGGCCGGCTTCTTCGCCGACGTCTACGACGGCATCCTGGCTCGCCGGTGGGGAACCGAAACCAGCGCCCTGCGCATCGGCGACTCGGCCGCAGATACCATCTTCTACCTCGGCATCCTCGCCGCCGCCCTGGAGCGCGCTTGGCCCGTGCTCCGAGCCCGCCTGGTACTCATCGCCGCGCTGCTCGCCCTTGAGGTCCTCCGCTGGAGCTTCGACTGGCTAAAGTACCGGCGCATGGCAAGTTATCACACCTATGCCTCAAAGTTCTGGGGCATTCTGCTTGCCGCGGCCTCGCTTGCCGTCCTCAGCTTCCACGGTCCGTACTGGATGCTTACGCTCGCACTCATCTGGGGTATCCTCTGCGATCTGGAAGGGCTTGTCATATCTCTGCTCTTACCCGTCTGGACCCGCGACGTTAGGACCCTGCGCAGCGCCTGGGTCCTCCGCCGCCAGATGCTTGCCGGCGACGCGCGAATTCCGGGTGATGCCCGGTGATAGAAAGGTATTAACGATGCGATCCACAAACCCCATACGCGGCATCATCATGATCCTCGCCGCAGCCGTCGCTCTCTGGAAGGGCTGGCAGATTCACCACGGCCAGATGGCCTTCGCCGCCTACTCGCTGGCCGCGATCGCCCTTGCCCTTGGCATCTGGCACTTAGCGCAGAAACCTCGCGGCCCGCGAAGCTGATTGGCTCTCAGTAATTCCTGTCGCGCGAGGCGCGCCGCAGGAATATAATTCCGCAGCATACGCCAATGGAAACCCTGCCCGCGATACTTTCTGTGCTGGTCCTAGCAGTCCTCGTACTGCCCATTGTTGCGCTCGTCACTTCCGCCTCGGCCACAAGGCAGCTGCGCGAAGAGATGGACCGCATGATGGGCCGCATCCACTATATCGAGGCGCAGTTGAGCCAGATGGCGCGGGAGCAGAAGACGGCTGCGCTGGCTCCGCCGCCGGTTGCCGCGCAGCAGCCGCAACCCTCTCCAGCACCCCCACAGTTCGTCCCCTCGCCGCCGCCCATCGCTTCTTCTCCTCTGCCAACGCTTCAGGCCGTCGCTGAAGCCCATGAGCCGGACTCCCTGGAAAGCCGCATTGGCTCCCGGTGGTTCAACCGCGTCGGAATCCTGGCCGTGCTCGTCGGTCTTGCGTCGTTTCTCAAGCTCGCCGTTGACAACCACTGGATCGGCCCGCTCGGCCGCGTGCTCGTCGGACTGCTGGCCGGAGCGGCGCTCATCGCCTGGTCCTGGCGCTTTCAAAAGCGCGGATTCGCAGCCTTCTCCTACTCGCTGAAAGCTATCGGAAGCGGCGCGCTCTATCTTTCGTTGTGGGCCGCTTATCAGCTCTACGCCCTTTTGCCTTCCGCAGTCGCTTTCGCGGCCATGATCGCCGTAACCGCCTTTAACGGCCTCATGGCCTGGACCCAGAACGCCGAACTACTCGCGCTCTACGCCATCGCCGGCGGCCTTTCCACGCCGCTGCTTGTTTCCACCGGCGAGAATCACCAGGTCGCGCTTTTTCTCTACCTGCTTATCCTCGATCTGGCCGTGCTCATCCTGACGGTTTTCCGGCCCTGGTCCCGGCTGCTCTTTGTCTCCTTCGCGGGCACGGCAGCGTTCGTTGCCGCATGGTGGTTCTCCTTCTACACGCAGGCGCAGGCTCCGCGAACAGCGTGGTTGCTCGGCTGCTTCCTCCTACTCTTCTCGCTCGCTCCCCGGCTCATCGATGCCAAACTCCACTCCGACGAGCCGCTCGCTGGCTGGGACGCCCTGGCTCTCGTGATCTTGCCTGTTGCCAACGCGGCCCTTTGTTTTCTCGGCTTCTACTCCCTGCTCGATTCCGGCGCAGTCAGTTGGGCCGCTCCCTGGATCGCGGTCGCCTTCGCCGCTTTCTACCTGATGCTTCTTCGTCTCCCCGCCAAGGGCATGTTGCTTCCCGGTGCGCCGCTTCTCGACTCGCTCCACCTCTCCCTGGCAGTTGTCTTTCTCACCATCGCCATCCCCCTCAAGACCCAAGGCTGGTGGATGACAATTGGCTGGCTGATCGAAGGCTGCGTGCTGATCGCAATGGCTGCCCGCTCGCGCTCCTTGCTGGTGCGGGCCTTCGCACTCCTATGCCTCGCCCTGGGACTCGTAGGGCTGCTGCTCACCGATGCGCCTGCCGCCGTCCGCCCGATCCTGAACCAGCGCTTCGGCGCCTACTGCGTCGCCATCGCCGCATGCGCGTTCATGGCCTGGCTGGCAACGCGTTCCACCGATGAGGACGCCCCATTTCCGCCCCTGCACTGGCTGAACCTCGCTGCGGCTGGCGCATTGCTCGTCAATATACTCATCCTTATCGCATTCAGTTTGGAGATTCACAGCTTCTGGTGGCTCCAGCGCTGGCACGGCGACCAGAACCTGCTCCGCGACTTCCGCATGTATTCGCAGTTCACTTACTCGGCCTTCTTCATGCTCTTCGCTGCGCTGCTGCTGTTCGTCGGCTTCTTCATGCGCTCGGCATTTCTTCGCTGGCAGGCTCTGGTCCTCATCGCCGTCACCATGGCCAAAGTCTTCCTCGTCGACACCTCCGAACTCGACCGCGTCTTCCGCATCCTGAGCCTCATCGCCCTCGGCGTGCTGCTGCTCGGCGTCAGCTATGCCTACCAGCGCGACTGGCTCAACCTGCGCGGCAAGGAGAATCCGCGCCCATGAAGCTGCTCCCATTTGTCCTGCTGTTCTTCGCCGCGCCCGCACCGGAGATTCGCTACTTCCACTTCGAGCGCTCGGTGTCGAACCCTGCTCAATCCGCCGGGCAGGCTTGCTTCGCGATTGACCCCGGGGTCTTTCCCAACGCTTCGGCTCAACTCGCCGATCTGCGCATCTACCAGGGACAGACTGAGACGCCTTACAAGCTGATTTCGACTCCAGCCGCTGCCCCGGCCGGCCAATCCATTCCCATCCTCAACCTGGGAACCAGGGACAACCAAACCGTCTTTGACGCCGAGATTCCCTCCGGCCCGTACAGCGACCTCGACCTCGAACTCGACGGTCGCGACTTCCTCGCCACCGTCGCCGTCTCGGGCAGCCAGGTGGAGGGCGCTGCCGCGCGCACCTCGCTTGGCTCCTTCACTGTCTTTGACCTCACCGCGCAGAAGCTCGGCCGCAGCACAACTCTTCATCTGCCTGCGTCCGACTTTCGCTACCTGCACTTCCGCATCTCCGGCGCCATCGCCCCGGAGAGAATCAAGGGCCTCTCTGTCCTGCGCGTTCCTGGGATCCAGCCGCGGTATGTAGCCGTGGCTCAATCGGCTACGCAGACGCAAAAGGACCGCAGCTCTGTCTTCCAGTTCGCCGTGCCCGCCCACGTGCCCGTCGAGCGGATCGTCTTTGTACCGGGCTCCGCGCAGTCCAACTTCAGCCGCGATGTGCGAATCAGCGTCAGCTTCCGTCGCGCGAACAACGCCGCCGAGCCTGCCGAGCCCGCGACCGCCGAGGGCAGCATTCTGCGCATTCACGGCATCCGCGACGGCCGACGGATAGACGAGGAACGCCTTGCCGTCGACGCCCCACCGATCGTCTCGGAAGACCCAACCATCTGGACCGTGTCCATCGATAACCGCGACGATGCTCCCCTCCCGATGGCGAGCGTACGGCTTGAGATGCTCGAAAGATGCGCCTGCTTCGATGCCGCCGCCGGCGCAGCCTACACGCTCTACTACGGCGACACAGCACTCGAAGCGCCGCAATATGACTACGCCGCGCTGTTCTCTTCTCAGCCCCATGCAGTTGTCGCAGCGCTGGGCCCGGAGACACCAAACCCCACCTTCGAGCCGCGCCCAGACCTGCGGCCATTTACCGAAAAGCACCCCGCGCTCCTGTGGGCCGCGCTGGTTCTTGTCATCGCGTTTCTTGGCATTGTTGCATTCCGTTCGGTCAAGGCCAGGCGGGGCGATTCAACGCCATAATTGCGACGCGGCCGTTGACTGAAAGCAACAGAAACCGAACCAGCCTATAATGAATCATGGCGACGGTCCCGGAGTCGGTTCCGGCGGTTGGTGACGCCCGCGTCTCCTCTGCCCCGGAGGTAGTTCCAGCCCCCGCTCCCTCTGTGGAGCCGGCGGCTTTGGAGCGCCCTATCCCACCGGGCTACGACCCCCGCCTCATTCCACCGCGCTTTGAAGCCCTTCTCCGCCACGTCCAGGCCAATCGACCCACAGACGATGTGGCCCTCATTCGCAAGGCCTGGGAGTTCTGCACCCGCCATCACGAAGGCCAGATGCGCGCCTCCGGCGAGCCCTACGTCATCCATCCCCTCGAGGTAGCCGAGGTCCTTGCCGAGATGAGGCTCGACTCGACAGCCATCGCCGCCGGCCTGCTGCACGACGCGGTCGAAGACACCCACGCCACCATCGAGGAAATTGAAGTCGCCTTCGGCGACCAGGTCGCCCACATCGTCGAGGGCGTCACCAAGATTGAAAAGATCCAGTTCGCCAACCGCGAGGACCGCCAGGCCGAGAACGTCCGCAAGATGCTCCTCGCCATGGTCACCGATATCCGCGTTGTGCTCATCAAGCTGGCAGACCGGCTGCACAACATGCGCACGCTCGAGCACCTCAAACCCGAGCGTCAGGCGGCCATCGCGCAAGAGACAATCGAAATCTACGCCCCCCTTGCCCACCGCCTCGGCATGGGCAAGGTCCGCGGCGAGCTTGAGGATCTCTCTTTCCGTTACACCGACCCGGTCACCTACGAGCGCGTAGCCGAGGCCGTCGAGGCCCGCCGCGGCGAGGGCGAACAGTTCCTCCGCGCCGTCGAAGACACTCTCACCGAGCAGCTTCGCGAGGCCGGCATCGACGCCCGCGTCGAGTGGCGCATCAAGCGCATCTACTCCGTCTTTCAGAAGATCGAGCGCACCCAGGTCTCCTTCGACCAGGTCTACGACCTGCTTGCCGTGCGCATCATTACTCACGACGTGGCTGCCTGCTACGCCGTCTTCGGCCTCATCCACACTCTGTGGCGGCCGGTGCCCGGGCGCATCAAGGACTTTATCGCCATGCCCCGCGCCAACCGCTACCAGTCGCTCCACACCACCGTCATGAGCCCCACCGGCCACCAGTTCGAGGTGCAGATCCGCACCGAGGAGATGCACCGGATTGCCGAGGAGGGCATCGCCGCGCACTGGAAGTACAAGGCTGGCGAGGGCACCATCAACGCCCGCGACGAGGAGCGCCTGAACTGGATCCGTCAGCTTGTCGAGTGGCAGAAGGAGATGACCGACCCCAACGAGTTTCTCTCCAGCCTGAAGATGGACCTCTACCCCGACGAGGTCTACACCTTCACGCCCAAGGGAAAGGTTGTGGTCGTCCCGGCGGGCGGCACTCCCATCGACTTCGCCTATACGATTCACACTGAGGTCGGGCACACTTGCGTCAGCGCCAAGATCAACGGCCGCATGGTCCCACTGCGCACCAAGCTGCGCACCGGCGACGTGGTCGAAGTCGTAACCCAGAAGGACCACCACCCCAGCCGCGACTGGCTCACCTTCGTCAAGAGCCCCCGCGCCCGCAACAAGATCAAGCACTGGCTCAACGAAGACCAGCGCCGTCGCGCCGTCGACGTAGGCCGCAAGCTGCTGGACCGCGAGGCCCGCAAGTTCAAGGTTCCCCTGGCCCAGGTCGGCGACCAGGACCTGAGCCGCATCGCCAACGAGTACGGTGTGGCCACCGCCGCCGATCTGCTGGCAACCATCGGCTCGGGCAAGCACACCGCCCACCAGATCCTCTCCAAGCTCTCTCCTGGCTACAACGCCGGCGCCGACGCCGAGCCCCAGGTCGAAGCCAAGACCCTCACCGGCGAAGCCGGCATGTCCGAGGCTGTCCGCAAGCTCCATCTGCGCGGCTCGGAATCCCTTCAGGTAGAGGGCCAGAACGATCTGCTCGTCTATCGCGCCCGATGTTGCAATCCCATCCGCGGTGAGGAGATCGTCGGCTACGTCACCCGCGGCAAGGGCGTCGCCGTCCACTCCCGCAACTGCCCGAACGTACAGAACCTTTTGTATGAGGCAGACCGTCGCATCGCTGTCGAGTGGTCAAAGGAGGCCTCCGGCAAGACCGCCTCTTCCTCGCAGCGTTATCCCGTCAAGCTCACCATCTTCTGCGACGACCGCACCGGCATGTTGAAGGAACTCACCGCCGTCATCTCCGACGAGAACACAAATATCCGCGCGGTCGACATCAAGGACTCCGACAACGGCGAAGCCCGCATCGAGTTCTTGGTCGAAGCCGAGGACGTGCGCCACCTTAACCGTCTCGTACTCGGCTTGAAACGCGTCAACGGCGTGCGCAGCGTCCAGAGGTCGCAGAAGGTTTAGGAACCTCGACCCTGAGCTAAGCGCGAGGTAGAGCCTGCGCCCTTACCGCGGCGTCTCCACCGTTCCATCGTCGTAGTGAATCTTCGACTCGGCCCGGAACACGCGGTAGTCCTTGAATTCGATCTTGTTCACAAAGATCATCCCGGCGCTTTCGATCTGCATCACCGAGTGCCAGGGCAGCGTATAGCTGCTGCCCGCGATCGTCACCGGCTTGTAGTCCACGCTGCGTTCGGCAACGTCGATCGAAAACCCGGCAGGCAGATCGAGCGTGGTTGTAATCCTCAGCACTTCCCCGTTCACGGCATCCACATAGGCAAGCCCCTGGTAGGAGACCTGAGCCTGATCTTGTTTTGTACCGCCCACCATAATGCCGAACTCTTTCGGCACCCGGTACGAAAATACATAAGCGCTGCGGCCGCGAATGCTATCCATCCCGTGCCAGGTGAAATCCGTGCCCGTGCTCGGCGCAAAGATCTCGCCCAGCGCGGTGCCGAACTCTCCCTCGGACATCGCGCCGCCTAGATCGAGGTGCTTGACTCCCCGCGCCGCGTGGTCGTTGACGGTCACTACCTCGTAGTTCTCTTGATGGTTGAAGAATGTCAGCCGCTCGACGATATGGTCGTCCGTCCCCGCCGTTCCCGCCAGCGGTATCCAGCCTGCTGCCGCTCCCCGGCCCACAATCGAGGCCGAAATCTGCTGGGCAAACCTGGTTCGCTCCGTAACCTGCGAACAAATGAAATTCGGCAGCCGGTTGGTGTACGCGAGCGCATACGACCGCGCCGTTTGGAGCGCCTTCGCCTGGTCCGCGGTCAGCTCCGTAGCCGCCCAAAGATCCCCGCCCGCCAACGCCAGGGCCAGCAACCCAACCGCGGCCGCGCGCAGAGAGATCCTTGCTCTGCTGTTTTCAAACCAGGTCATGTCTTAATTGACGATTCTCCCGGCTCAAAGGACACACGCACTCCATACTGGTCGCGTCCCTTGCCTCTGGGGTTGGGTGAACAGGAGCCTCGACCAGCCACGCTCACGCGCGCCCGGCGAACTCCCTGGTCTCCGTGTACACCTTTACTTTTTCGCCTTCCTCTACATAAAGCGGGGCCTGGATTTCTAGGCCCGTCTCAAGCCGCGCCAGCTTGGTCACGTTGCCGCTGGTGTTGCCGCGCGCGCCCGGCTCGGTGTAAGTCACCGTCAACTCCACCTTCTCCGGCAGCACCAGTCCAATCGGATTGCCGTTGAACTTGTGCAGTTGAATCATTGCGCCCTCGACCAGAAACTCCAGCGCATCGCCCATCATCTGCGTCGTGAGCGTGTGCGTATCAAAGCTCTCCTGGTCGAGAAAATAGGATCCGTCGCCGTCGCTGTAGAGATAGCTCGCCTCAACCGTCTCAAGATCGGGCTCCTTGAACCGGTCCCCGGCCTTGAAGGTCTTGTCGAAGACCGCCCGCGTCAGCAGGTTGCGCATCTTCAGCCGCACCAGCGTCTGCCCGCCCCGCGCCGTCGGCGTCGAGACCTCCACATCCATGCAGTAGTAGGGCGTGTTCTCAAGCTCGAAGTACATCTTGCGCTTCACATCTATCGCTTCAATCAGTGCTGCCATCTATCCCTCGAAGAATCAATCTTTCGGACCGCGAAGATTCCGTCAGAATCCTCATCCAGCCCCTCAGAAATTATAGGCCCCATGATGCCGCGCCTCCCGGGGTCGGCTGCGGGCGAACCTACACATTGAAGCCCGGCTTTGCAGGGATGCACCGGCTTCCGTCTAAAATGTCCTCAGTGGCCAAACCAACTTCCAAACCTACCTCCGGTCGCGCCCGGAGCTCCGCTGGCTCTGCGTCCGCCGCAAAGCGCCTCTACACCTCGCCCGAGGCCCGGCGTGTCAAGGACGAGATCTGCGCCACCGGCCGCAAGCTCTGGCTGCGCGGCTTCGTAGACGGCAACGGCGGCAACATCTCCCACCGCATCGGGCCCAACGCCGTACTCTGCACCCCCACGCTGGTCAGCAAATACGACCTGACGCCGGCAGACATCTGCATGGTCGATCTCGACGGCAACCAGCTCGCCGGCGACCGCCCTGCCACCAGCGAGATGCTGCTCCACCTTGAGATCTACAAGAACGTCCCCCAGGCCCGGGCCGCCGTGCACTGCCATCCGCCCTACACCACGGCCCGCGCCATTACTGGCGTTGAGCCCGAAGGGCTGCTGCTGCCCGAGTACGAGATGCTCATCGGGCGCGTCGCCATGGCGCCTTACGAGTCCCCTGGCACCATCGAGTTCGCCCGCACCATCCTGCCCTACGCCGCGCGCCACAACGCCATCATCCTGGCCAATCACGGCGTCATCTGCTGGGCAGACTCCGTCACCGTGGCCGAATGGCACTGCGAGGTCCTCGAGAGTTACCTCCAGGTTCTCGCCATCGCCGGGCAGTCAGGTAAACCGCTGAAACATATACCGGAGAGTAAGCGAGCCGAGCTGCGCGCCCGCCGCCTGGCCATGGGATTCCCGGACAATGGCCCGTCGAAATCGCGTGGCCGCAAGGCCTGAGGCAGACCGCCCTCGCCCGGCTTTGACACAATCTAGCTATGAAGCCCGGACCCAACGACGTCCTTCTCGTCATCGACGTTCAGAACGACTTCTGCCCCGGCGGGGCGCTTGCCGTCCCGGACGGCGACGCGGTTCTCGCGCCCATTCGTCGCATCGCACCGCTCTTCGAGCACATCGTCCTCACCCAGGACTGGCACCCCGTCGATCACACCTCTTTTGCCTCGAACCACCCCGGCAAACAACCCTTTGAGACCATCCGGCTAAGCTACGGCGAGCAGACTCTGTGGCCGGCTCACTGTGTGCAGGGCACAAGAGGCGCAGAATTCCACCCGGCCCTCCATCTGCCCCAGGCCGAACTCATCCTGAAGAAGGGTTTCCGCGCGGAAATCGATTCCTACTCCGCCTTTTTTGAGAACGACCGCGCCACCGCGACCGGCCTGGCCGGTTACCTGCACGAGCGCGGCCTCGAACGCGTCTTTCTCGCCGGCCTGGCCTATGACTACTGCGTCGGTTACTCGGCTCTCGATGCTCGGCGGCTCGGCATCAATGCCATCGTCGTCCGCGACGCCTGCCGCGCCATCGACCTCCAGGACTCCGTCGCCCGCATGGAGGCAAGATTCACGAAGGCCGGCGTTCAGGTTATCGAAAGCGGGGAGATTACGGGTTAGACGCCTTCCGCCTACAATCAAGGAAGCCCTCCCCGTGCGGGCTCTCTTTTATGTCGCGCAACTTCTACGTCCTCGCTGCTTCGCTCCTGCTCTTCGCGCTCATAGCGGGCGGGATGTCGCTGGTGCCGTCGGGCTTTCAGCCCGGCCTGCCGGCCAACGCCTCGCTGTGGCGCACCACTGCCATCTTCTTCCTGCTTGGCGCGCTGCTTGCCGGACTTGTGGGCGTAATGACTAACCTTTTTGAGCAGGTGGACCGCCGCCACGAGCAGGCCCGCCGCGACGCCCGGCGCAGGGGCCGCAACAGGCCCTGACACCCTGCGCGGCAGCTAAAATAGAAGCAGAGCGGACGCTTCCGCCCCGAATTGAGTCCCCCGCGATGTATGAAGTAACCGTCGAGTCCGGCTTCAGCTCCGGCCATTACCTGCGCAACTACATCGGCAAGTGCGAGAACCCGCACGGCCACAACTACAAGGTCCGCGTCACCCTGGCAGGCGCATCGCTCGACGAAGCCGGTTTGCTGCTCGACTTCAAGCTGCTCAAGCACGTGATGCGCCCGGTCATCGAGCGCCTCGACCACTTCATGCTCAACGACCTTGAGCCCTTTACGGTTATCAACCCCTCGGCCGAGAACCTAGCCAGGTATTTCTACGACGAGACGAACAAGCAGCTTGCCGAGATGACGGGGGGCCGCGTGCGCGTAAAGGACTGCACCATCTGGGAGACCGACACCACCACGGCTACCTATTACGAGTAGCTGGCCGTTTTAGCCGCGCTGCCCTCTGCTCTGCCTTCTTAGGATTCAATGGCGCAGGAAACTCGTCCCCTTTTCGCGGAGGCTCGCCCACGTTAGGACGCCGCAGCAAAGCAAGCGCCTCCTCTGCGTTGGCGCCACGCGTATACCGCTCGAAGAAATTCAGCGTCCGCGTTACTGCAAGCTTCTCCGCAACTGCTGTATTGATCAGTTGGTTCAACGCTATGCCCTCCGCTTTGGCCATATCCTTGGCCTCTTCCATTAACGTCGGTTGCATCCGCAGAGCAAAGTTGCTGGTCCTCATAGTTTCCCCAACCTCCTGATCGCCTCCGCCGGCAGAATTGCATCGATTCCAAATGGTCTAGCAGCCAATTCGAAGTCTTTTCGATTGAATGTCACAATAGAGTCCGCCTTGCCATGGAACGCTGTTTCCAACACGAACTCGTCATCCGGATCGCGTAGTTGCGGCCTCAACCGATGTGCCACATGCACAGGCTCACCCCTCAGACAGAACGCTTTGACAATCTTCACAGCCTCCTTGGCGTCAAGGCCTGAAACTCTCAAATGGTCCGCGCGGGTCAGAACAGCTTCATACTCCAGGACGAGCGCAACCGATATTAAGGGGCAAATCCGGCCTTGCAACACAGCTTCGACTAGCCGCCTGGATGCCCCGGAAGGACTCCGCAACGCGGCCACCAGAACGGATGTATCGAGCACGATCCGCATAATGTAGAAGATATCACGTGCAATATCATATTTGGCCACCAAAGCCGGGGCGATTGCTCGGTTTATGTTTCCTCACCCCGTGCACTGAAAGGGCCGGGAGTAGTATTGGCAGCATGAGGTGGCCACGCTCGAAGATTGCGCGGGTATTCATTGCTCTCGCTACAGGCATTCTTGCCGGGGTCAATGAATTCGCCCGATTCGCAATGAAGTCCTTCAATAACTTCTACTTCGGGCCCCACAAAGCTTATCCCTATCCGTATGCGGATGCGCATAGTGCAAACCTGGCGCTAGCCCGGAGTTGCTGTGTCGCGTTTGGACTGACTTTCATTGGAGCCTTCGCCCTCCAAGTACTCATCACGTGCCGAAGGCCTGGCTGAGACGCGACCGATTTCTGGTTGCGCTTGACCGTATCCTTCAGTTTCCGCTGCCCGCCTTCGAGTTCAGATATTTGTTGAACGGAATCTGGAACGGGAAGAGCTGCTCGCCATTGGAGTTGCGCAGCTTGTTGATGTACATGTCCGCGCCGCGCAGGGGATTCGAGATGGGCACCACGTAGAACAGGAAGCCCGCCCGCGTGGTGTGCGGCTCAACCGCCAGCGCGCCGTATTCGAACGTGTCGAAGTCCGCCTCCACCTCTGCGTTTTTGTTCTTGGGCTTGAGGTGGATTCCCGGCAGCGGCCCGGGCAGAGGAATCGTCTTCGGCTGCTCGCGGGGGTTCATCAGCCGATCCACATCCTCCGGCTCCGCCGCCTGAATGCGATCCCCGGAAGCGGTCTCAAACAGGATGCGCGCGTCGCTGAGCGAGACCGGCTTGTCGCCCAGGTTGGTCACGATCAGGCGAATCGGAATCACTCCGTACTTCTCGTAATCGATCCGGAAGATTGCCTGTTTCTCTTTGGTCTCATAGGGCTCGACCGCGATCGCCAGCTTCTCCTGGTCGTGAACCTCGACCGCGGGAAAGTCCGTGGCCGGAGTCACCGGGGGCGGTGTGTGGTCGGCGGCCAGCACCGGCAGCGCCAGCCCAAGAATCAGCAACGAAATGGAACAAGGAAATCGCATCGCACCCGACTGTATCATTCTAAGGGCAGCCCTCGGCCCGTTTGGTTAGACACCGGTAAGGCGGATTCCGTCACGCATGGTTCTGGTCCTTTACAATCTCGCGCTTTTCGTGGGACTTATCCTCAGTTCACCCTGGTGGCTGTGGAAGATGGCGACCACGCACAAGTACCGCGAGGGGCTGTTGGAGCGGTTGGGGTGGGTTCCAAATCGGGTACGTGCCCAAACCAAGGCGCAAGGGCGCGAAGCGCTTTGGGTGCATGCGGTGAGTGTGGGAGAGGTGCTGGCCGTGAGCCGCCTTGTCGCCGAGCTCGACCGCGCCCTGCCGGATTTCAGGATTCTCATCTCTACCACCACGCGCACCGGGCAGGAACTGGCCCGGAAGCGCTTCGGGGCTGAGCGCGTCTTCTACTGTCCGCTCGATCTGCCGTGGGCAGTAAGGGCTTATCTCAACGCGCTGCAGCCCAAGCTCTTCGTTCTGGCCGAGACCGAGTTCTGGCCGAACCTGCTCGCGGGCTGCTTCCGGCGAGAGATTCCCGTCGCGGTGGTCAACGCGCGCATCTCCGACCGCTCCTGGCCCCGTTACCGGCGGCTGCGGCGGCTCTGGGCTCCGTTCCTCAGCCGGCTGGCGCGCGTAATGGCCCAAAGCCCGGTGGATGCCGAACGGCTGCGGGCTATCGGCTGCGATTCGGCAAGTGTCTCTGTTGCCGGGAACCTCAAGTTCGATGTGCGGGCCGCTCAGGAGGCCGAAGCCACCCGCCTGCTCCGCGCGTCGGGCGCTGATATGCGCTTCGTCGTCGCCGGCAGCACCCTCGAAGGCGAGGAATCGGCACTGCTCGAAGCTTGGCCCCAAATGCTCGTCTCCGACCCGAAGCTCGTCCTGGTCCTGGCTCCCCGCCACCCGGAGCGCTTTGCGGCAGTTGCCGCGCTGCTCGATCGCTCCGGCTTGCGTTGGACCCGCCGGTCAGAGTGGTCGGGCGGCCCGCAGGCGCTCCGTTCCGGACAGATCGTCCTGCTCGACACCATTGGCGAGCTGGCCAGCATCTACTCGCTCGCATCCGTCGCCTTCGTTGGAGGCAGCGTTGTGCCATCGGGCGGCCACAACCCGCTTGAGCCCGCGCAGTTTGCGGTGCCGATCGTCATGGGTCCGAGTTACGAGAACTTCCGCGCCATCACCGAGGATCTGCTCGCGCACGACGCTCTGCGTATCGCGGACAAGGACTCGCTTGCCGCTACGATTGTCGAATTGCTGACCGACCGACCGGCTGCCGAAGCCATGGGCGCGCGCGCAAAGCAGGTTTTCAGCGAGCAATCCGGCGCAACGGCGCGATGCGTAGAAGCGTTGCGGCAGATTCTTGCCCAGGCATCTCCGGAGCGGCGGCCATGAGCCATCCCTTTCCGATGCGCCGCCTACTGCTGCCGCTCGTGCCCCTCTACCGGCTCGGTCTGGCAATTCGCGAGTGGCAACTCCGCTGGCGGCCACCGCAGCGCCTCAGTCGGCCTGTGGTCAGCATCGGCAATCTCTCGACAGGTGGCTCCGGCAAGACTCCCCTCGCCATCGCCCTGATCAAGGCTCTCGCCCGCCGGGGCAGTCAGGTTGATGTCCTCTCCCGGGGCTACGGACGCAACTCCTGTGCCGCCCTCCGCGTCGATCCCAGCGGCTTGGCCGATCTGTACGGCGACGAGCCGCTGCTGATTGCCCGCGACGGCGGCGTTCCGGTCTATGTCGCCTCGCAACGATATGAAGCCGGTCTGCTTGCCGAGCAGCAAGGCGATGCGGGCATTCATCTGCTCGACGACGGTTTCCAGCATCGCCAACTCCATCGCGACGTAGACGTCCTGCTCGTCACAGCCAGCGATCTCGCCGACCGTCTCCTGCCCGCCGGAGATCTTCGGGAGCCGCTGAGCGCTCTCAGCCGCGCCGACGTAGTTGCCATATCAACGGCCGAACCCGGTCTGGAAGCGAAGATCAGAGCCCGAGGCTGGACAGGCCCGATCTGGCGCCTCCGCCGCACCATGGACGTGCCCGCCATCGCCGGCCCCGTGGTTGCCTTTTGCGGGATCGCCCGGCCCGGGCAGTTCTTTGAGGGGCTTGCTGCAGCAGGGATCAACGTAGCCAGCCGCGTCGCCTTCCGCGACCACCACCGCTACGTGCAGCACGACCTCGACTGCCTTATGGACGCCGCCCGCAACGTGTCAGCAACCGCGTTCATCACTACCGAAAAGGACCTCGTTCGCATGGGGCCATTGGTAGCTTCGCTGGCCCTGCCTCTGCAAACCGCCAAACTGAGCATCGAAATCGAAGACGAATCCGCGTCGCTCGACTGGCTCCTGAACAAAGTCTGTTAACCCGGCCCCGTTCGCCGCCTCAGAATCCCCTGTTTTTCCCCCCGTCCCCGCTGCTAAACTCGCCTTTCGAGGAAAATCGAGCCTATGAGTACACCTTCCGTATCGCCGAAGAAGCACACCGACTTCCAGCCCTTCATCTCCCCGAGCCTTGCGCCGCCGGAGTTCACCTGGCGCGCCGTGCTGCTCGGCTGCCTGTTCGGCATCATCTTTGGCGGAGTCACCGTCTACGTCGGCCTGAAGGCCGGCCTCACGGTGGCGGCCTCGATTCCGATCGCGGTCATCTCCATCAACCTGCTGCGCTACAAGGGCAAGCCTTCGGTTCTTGAGACCATCATCGTCCAGACCGCGGGCAACGCCGGCCAGTCCATCGCCGCCGGTGTCATCTTCACCCTGCCTGCGCTCATCTTCCTCGGCTTCGACCTCGAGTACTTCCGCATCTTTATGCTGGCGCTGATCGGCGGATTCCTCGGCGTGCTGTTTATGGTGCCGCTGCGGCGACCGCTGATCGTTGAGGAGCACGGCGTGCTCCAGTACCCTGAGGGGACAGCCTGCGCCGACGTGATCAAGGCCGGCGCATCGGGCGGCTCGACTGCCTCGCGCGTCTTCTTCGGCCTCGGACTCGGCGCGCTTTACGCCGCCTTCCAGAACGAGAACCTCTTCGGCGCATGGCCTGCAACCCCTGAGTACCGGCCGGACTTCGGCCCCGACCACGTTCTCAAGGGCTCCTCGCTCAAGGCCGACGCCACCAGCGAATATCTGGGCGTGGGCTACATCATCGGACCCAAGACCGCCGGCATCATCTTTGCCGGTGGCGTCTTCAGCTGGCTGGTCCTCATGCCCCTGCTCTACTTCTTCGGCAAGGGTCTGCCCACACCCATCTATCCTGGCACCGTCCCCATCGCCCAGATGGGCCCAAGCGATCTCTGGTCCACCTACATCCGCCCCATGGGCGCGGGCGCAGTGGCGGCGGCCGGCCTCATCACCCTGCTCAAGACCCTGCCTACCATCATCGGAGCCCTGAAGTCAGGCTTCAAGAACATGGGAGCGGGCGGCGCCGCGGCTGAGAAGCCCATCCGCACCGAGCGCGACCTCTCGATGACCTTCGCCGTCTTTGGCTGCATCGCGCTGGTCGTCATCATGTTCTTCTTCCTGTGGCTCAAGCCTGTACCCGGCGCGCAGCTCGGCATCCTTCAAAACATCGCCGCCTGCCTACTGATCGTTGTCTTCGGCTTCCTCTTTGTCACGGTCAGCTCGCGGATCGTGGGTTTGATCGGCTCCTCGGCCAACCCCATCTCCGGCATGACCATTGCAACGTTGATGGCCACCAGCGCCATCTTCCTGGTCGCGGGATGGACCGCTCCGGCCTTCGGCGCACTCGCAATCACCATCGGCGGCGTGGTCTGCATCGCCTCGGCCGAGGCCGGCGACACATCGCAGGACCTCAAGACCGGCTACCTGATCGGGGCAACCCCCCTCAAGCAGCGGATCGCCTTCTTCCTCGGCATCACGGTATCGACCATCGCCATCGGCGTGACATTGAACCTGATGAACCTCGGCCTCCAGGAGTTCCGCGAGGCCCCCCGGCCCTGGCAGATCAGCGCCAGCCATCCCGGCGTCGCCGTGCAATCAGACCCACGCGGCCTTATCGAGCAGTTCCAGGTGAAGGGTATCAACGGCGGAACGACGCTGCACCACAAGAGCGAGTACGTTGTGCTGAATGCGCTGGGCTCGACGGAATTGGCAGATGGTAAGTATCTCTACTCGCCGAAGACCCAGGAGATTGAGGTCCAGTGGATCCCGGGCATCGGCTCAGAGAAGGCGGCCGCGCCTCAGGCCAGATTGATGGCCACGGTCATCAACGGCATCCTCAGCCGCAAGCTGCCGTGGGGCCTGGTGATGCTCGGCGTATTTCTGGTGATCGCGGTGGAGCTGCTCGGCATCCGCTCGCTGTCGTTTGCCGTGGGCGCATATCTGTCGATCGGAACTACGGCCGCTATCTTCACGGGCGGAGTGGTGCGCTGGCTGGTCGATAAGGCAGTCGAGAAGGCAGGCGGCACAAACGAGGGCGACGTGAGCCCGGGTTCGCTGTTTGCCTCAGGCCTGATTGCCGCCGGCGGCATTATGGGTCTGCTGGGAGTAGCCTTCAAGTTCTACGAGACCACGTGGAACAAGGACAACCCCATCGCCCTGCCGCACAGCTTCGTGTATCACGACTGGGTGTCGGTAATTGCCTTTGCGGCGCTGGCGTACTCGCTGTATTACTTTGCGAGAAAGCCGCTGAAGAAGTAGGCGGCGCATCGATTGGTTAACGCCAAGAGGGGACTCGCAATCGCGAGTCCCCTCTTGGTATCTGCTGCCTCTTACACTTACTCGTTCGTTTGCTTCTCTCCCAGGCCTAGGCGCGCCACGCTGAACTGGGCTCCGGCGAAGAGGATCAGTCCGGACGTGTAAGCCCAGAAGATTAGGCCTACCGATACATAGAACGGCCCATAAAGGTCTTCAAGGTGCATGTGCGGCAGAATCCAGACGAAGATCAGCTTGGCCCCCAGCCAGATGATTCCGGTGATGACGGCGGTTCGCAGTACCGGACGCCACGGCACCTTGCGGTTGGGCAGGAGCCAGTAGATCGAGAAGAAGAACAGGATCGACGCCACGCCGGTTGAGATGGCCAGGAACAGGTATTCCAGTCCGCCAAAGAAACCATTCATAGTTCTCGTAAACCAGTTGCCGGCGTTGGCGATCGTGAAGAGGTCAAGAATCTCCTTTGCGCCCAGATTCAGAAGGATGCTTGCCACACCGAGCAGAACCATGATGATCGCCAGGCCAAAAGCGACGATTTGGTTCATGATGTAGTTCCGGCTCTTGGTCACGCCCCACGCTTGATTCAGCGCCACCTCGAGAGGAAGGAAGATTCCCGTACACGAGATCAGAATCATGATCAGCGAGAAGGCCTGCACCCCGCCCGCCGAAGAACGCATCGCCCAGCCATAGATACTGTGGACCACCCAGTTTTCCTTGACTGTGGCCGTTGGCAAGAAGTAGTTCACCATGCTGTCAATCACCGGCACCATGGCCTGCGCGTGAAACACCCGCACCGCGAGCGTATAGAGCAGCACACACAGGGGAATGAAGGAGAGAATCGCGTTGGCGGCCACGCTGAAGGCGAAGGTGTGAACCTCGCAGTCGAGCAGGTAGGAGAGCAGCGCCTTGCCGTCCTTGCGCCAGCGGAACCACTTGGACTCAGTCACCGGGGGTTCGGGTGTAAGTACCAGAGCCGTTACCGGCTCGCCTTCAATGACCTGGGGCTCGTCTGCCACTCTTTGCTCCTTGCCTGATTTGGTGGGGTTCCCGATTGCGGGTTGCGGGTTGGAAGTGGAATCCCTGCTACTTAAGGATATTCCCTCAGTCGCCGAGGCGGGTGCGGGCCCAGCGGGCTGCCGCGCGCAGGCCCTCGTCGGGGTCTTCGGCCCACTTGTCGAGGCGGGCGGCGAAGACCTTGATTCCGCTGTTGCCCATGGCGATGGCGATGTTGCGGCGCAGGCCGTTGAAGCCGGCGCGACGGACCGGGGAGCCGTTGAACATCTCCTCAAAGCGGGCCTCATCGAAACCCGCAAGCCATACAAGGGAGGGGTTTTCCAGCTCTTGCCGTGGTTCAAGATCGCTTTCGACCAAAGGGTCCACCGATGGGTTTATTGCACGAAGCGCCCAGGGGCAGACGTCCTGGCAGATGTCGCAGCCGAAGATCTGGCGACCCATCTTCTCCATCAGGTTTTCGGCGATTGGGCCTTTGTGCTCGATGGTGAGGTAGGAGATGCAGCGGCGCGCATCCATCTGATAGGGCGCGGTTAGAGCGCCGGTGGGGCATGCGTCGATGCAGCGGCGGCAGGTGCCGCAGCGGTCAGGGACAAGCGCCGGTGGCGCTTTCTCCTCCTCGACTGGAAGTGACGTAAGGAGGACGGCGAGGAAGCCTTGCGAGCCTAGGCGCGGGTGGATGAGGCAGGTGTTTTTGCCGGTCCAGCCGAGGGCGGCGGCTACGGCGAGGGAGCGTTCGACCACCGGGCCGGTGTCGACGTAGGCGCGGGATTCGAAGTTGCCGCACTCTTCGCGAAGGCGCAAATCGAACGTTTTGAGGCGCTTGAGCAGGACTTTGTGATAGTCGCTGGGGCGGCGGATTCCGTCTGCGTGGCGGCGGCTGGTCCAGGCGTAGCGGGCGATCCAGCCGGAGCCGGGTTTGGCTTCGGCTGTCGAGCGGGGTCCGCCGGCGTCGTAGCGGGCAAAGCAGACGATGGCGGAGCGGGCCCAGGGGAAGGGAGTCGCTACGCGGGCGCGGACAAGGTCGGCGGTTTCGGTGGCGCGTTCGAGGTAGAGCATGGCGCCGGCGCGGCCGGCGGCGATCCAGTCTTCGAAGCGGCGGGCGTCGCGATCCTGGTTGGGGTGCGGCAGGGCGACGAGGCCGGCGTCGCTGAAGCCGGCCTCAAGGGCGAGGGCGCGGAGGCGATCCAGGTCTGGAGTGGAGCCTGTCATCCCGCTCTTAAGCATACTGCCGGGGGTTGGAGGGTGGAGGGTGGTTGGTTTGGTTTGGGGTATCGTATGGCGATATATGCTTTGCAAGTGTATGAATATAAGTGGCTTAAATGCGTATGTTTGATTTTGGGGGCTAATCGTATAAGAGTATGAAAAAAAAGGCTTATTGGTGATGTGTTGTGTAAGTGCGGAATCTAAAGGAGTTATGGATTTGTCTCTGTTTGCGGCCTCGGGTGGGCGGAAGCTAGGGCGCATTTTGAGGATGCCGGGATGGCTCAAGGTCGCAGGCCAGTCGAGGGGCGTTCGCAAGAGTATGAATCGAGACGATTTGTACGGCACCTCTCAATTTGAGGGTTAATTGTGTAAGAGTATAGAAACAAACGACTTACAGGTGTATTGTTTCGTAAGTGCAGAATCTAAAAGACTTACAGGTTGGTTTGTTTTGCGGTCTCCTTTGATTGGGATCGTCGGTAGTTTCAGGATACGCGGAGACTGGAAATAATCGGCAAACGGGGAGGGGAGGCGGGTTGGTTTTTTCGGTCAGCGGTGGGTGGGGCTGGGACGGATTGCGTGTGCGAGATGAAGCAGGGGGGAGTTTCCAGGAGTAACTTCCGAATAGGCGGTGATACGTCCGGAATGCCTCGCTTCGGAGGGCATGCCATCTTCAATGCTAGTTCCCTTGGCACATCAATTTGAGGCCGCACGCTCTTCAGCCAATTCTCTCCCTGGCATCGGCATGATGTCTTCTTTGTCAGTGCACATTGACCATCGAGTCATGCAGCTAAAATTGATATCGAAGGCATGTGCCCGCTTAGCCGGCGTCAAACTCGAGAGGGCACTCACCCAGATTGCTACGCAGTTCGTACAGCCCGACGGACCCCATACCCGATAGTCCTGTTTAGCAGGTAATCGTGAATCGTAACGCGTTTCCGGAAGAGTGCTGACAAGCATCGCACGAGCGAATAGCTGAAATTCACCGGAGGAGTAAGGAATATAGTTTGGGTCACTCAGCCGACTTCGCTCTTCCCGTGTGCCATATCCCTTTGGCACCAGAACGCCAACCTCAAACCACGCGCTCGACAATAAGTTTCCATCCGTTTGAAGTGTGAGTTCTGAGGAAGGCATATGATCGTGGGCGAGCCGCGTTATTAGAAACCACGGGGAGTAGCCCCAGACATTCCCTATCGTGTAATCGCAATGTGTAGGCCCGCAGTCCACATGCTCAGTGATAGAACCAGCAAACCGCTTCTGTAATCCTTCGATATCTGCCTTTGTGGTCTCACCGGGTTGCAACCGGAGGAATTCCGCATACATAGCTTCCGACTTCGCTCGGACACTGGATTCGTGCACGCGTACCCAGAGCAAAAGGAAACCGTACACGACAGCCAGGCTCAGGATGATGATCCATCCCAAGCGCCACATTCCCCGCGCTTGCGCTCGTAGAACCATGCCTGAGATTATTCCTTCTCACGCATACTCTAAACAATGCGTAGGAAACGCGGTACTATATTCCGTTAAGATCGGTCCGATTTTCGATCATGGATGAGTCGTCGCCTATTCGGAAGTTACTGACGGGTTGACAAGTTCGCGCTGCCCCTATGGGGCGCATTCCATTCCTAACGCATCATCCCCAGTGCTTCCGCACTGGGCTAAATTCGACTGGCCCCTGCCGGGGCCGAGAATGCGGGCGGCTTGTCGCCAATTCGGAAGTTGACCGAGAAGCAAATGCAGATCCTTCCTCGCTGCGCTCGTCAGGATGACAGTGCGTGCGGGGGTAGTGCGTTCAAATCAGCATTGTTGGCCTATCGTCGCCAATTCGGAACTAATGACGTGATTGACCGGTTCGCGGCGCCCCTCCGGGGCGCATGGTATTCCTAACGCATCATCCCCAGTGCTTCCGCACTGGGCTAAATTCGACCGGCCCCTACGGGGCCGATGATGCGGTCGCATTGTCGCCAATCGGGAAGTTTTGGCCGAGGAACTGGCGCACACTTGTTTTGGGGCGGCTGAGTTTGCGATTTAGCGAGTCAACTTCCGCATCGCGGAAATAGCAGGTCAGCGAGTCGGTGGGATTGGTGGCTAGTGGGCCTTCTCGGTTTCACGGGCGGTTTGTCGCTAATTCGCAAGTCTTTGCCAGGGATAAACCCCTGACCTACAGCTCGTATCAGTTACGCCGCGCCTTTGCCGGAGCGCTTTAGGTCTTCCCAGTCTTTTTCGGTCTGGTCGGCGTAGGCGGCGGCGAATTTGGCGATGGCCTGGGCTAAGACAGCGCCTGAGCCTACGTAGCCTGCGATGAGGCGCGGGTCGCCGCTGCGGGCGTGGCCGCGGGCGAGGAGTTCGCCGCAGACTTCGGCGTAGGCCACCAGGTTTTTGCCGGAGAGAGTTTCTATGTCGATGGAGCCTTTGTGGTCGTTGAGCTGGCGGACGAGGTATTGGCGGCCGGCGATCTGGGTGCTGCCTAAGAATGGGTCGGTTTGCACCTGCATGGCGCGCTGGCCTGCGACGACGCGCCGGCCGTTGTGCTCTGTGCCCGCGCCGGCGAGATATGGGGCATAGGCCGAGTCCGCCTCTTCCTTGATCTGGAGAAAGAGGGGATCGGCGGGGCCATTGCCTTCGAGATAGACACAGTAGTCGCGCAGGCCGACCGATCCGGTGCCCACCACCTTGAAGGCGACGTCGAGGGGCCGGTAGAGGCCGAGGAGGCGCTGGCGCTGGGGTTCGAGGCTGGCCATGTAGGGCAGGAGTGACTGGAGCACGGCCGCTCGATCCGCGCCCTCGACGCGGGTGAGCGTCGGCTTGAGGGTCTTGAAATGGCGAGGGGCGTTTTGTTTCGCGCCCGAGGGTTCGGTTAACTGATCGAGGGTGTGGGCGGGCGTGGCTCGCTCGGCTTTGAGCAGGGCCATGTGAACGGGCCGGGCGAGATCGATGCGGTGCACCTGAAAGTGCGCCACCTCAAGGAATGGCATGGCGGCGAGGCGGTCGATGAGCCGGGCGTACGCGGCGATGCAGGACTGAACAGCGGCGCGGGTTGCGGCGGGTTTGTTGGCAGCGGCGCGGCCGGCGAGTACGAGCGAGACCGCCATCCGCTTGAGCTCCCACTCGAAGGGCGCGCGGACGGTCTCGTCAAAGTCGTTGATGTCAAAGACGAGGCGGCCGTCCGGGGCGGCGTAAGCGCCGAGGTTGCGCACGTGCGCGTCGCCGCAGATCTGGCACTCGATTCCTGAGTTAGGGAGGGCGGCCAGGTCGGCGGCCATGACCGGGGCCGCGCCACGAAAGTAGGCGAAGGGCGAAGCGGCCATGAGCTGGTACTTGAGCTGGATGAGCCTGGGGACGCGCCCGCGCATGGAGTGCTCGAGCAGCGCAAGAGCAGGCTGGCGGCGGAGGGCCGCATCGAAGGCCGCGTGCCGGGTGCGGGGAGTCTTTTTGCGGCGGGCCTGTCCCTGCTGGCGGATTGGTTCCGACTTTCGGTTCATACAGCGGAACATACACGCTTCGCATGTTGTGCGCAACGGGCTGGTTTGGGTCTGATTTAGACTTGGCATAAATGTTCTGGCCCTGGCGCATGGTTGCGGGGTTGCGCGGGGCTCATACAAAGGAGTGCCCTTGGGAAATCGAGCCGCCGGTTTGTTTCTGTCTACCGCTGTTGTTCTTCTAGCTGCATCCGGCAGCGCCGAGACGGCCGGGAAGCCGCTTACCGTTCAAGCGATCTTTGGCGGCGGGTCGATTATCGGGCAGCCGCCGGGAAGTTTGACCTGGTCGCCCGACGGCATGCACTTGACCTATCTGGACAACGGGCAACTGATCGAAGTGGACGCGGCGACGGCGCAGGGTCACGTGCTGGTGAGCCGGGAGAAGATGGCGGCGCTCGATGAGGCCGGCGGCACCGAGCAGGATCGCGACCACCGCAGCCGCTACAACATGGCGACCTATCTGTGGGCGCCGGATGGACGGCATCTGCTGTTCGATTCGAGCGGGCGGCTCTGGTACTTCGACACGAAGACCGGCACGGGGGTGCAGGTTGCGAATTCCGGCGCGGCTTCGGGCGACGATCCGAAGTTCTCGCCCGACGGCAAGTCCATCTCGTTTCTGCGCGACCACGGGATTCACGTGGTGTATCTAAGCTCCGGACCGATTGCGCAGGCCACGCTGATCTCCCCGCCCGATACGGCGAAAGGGCAGGTGGTTTTGAACGGCGCGGTGGACTGGGTTTACGAAGAGGAGCTGGAGACGCGCAGCAACTACTTCTGGTCGCCGGATTCGCAGCGGATCGCATTTCTGCAGGTGAATGAAACGGCGGTTCCGGCTTACCCGATCGAGGACTGGATTCCGACTCATGCGACGGTGGACCAGCAGAGGTATCCGCAGCCAGGCGATCCGAATCCCGATGTGCATTTGGGTGTGGTGAGCGCGAAGGGCGGCAAGACCTCGTGGGTTCGGATTCCGTTTCACACCGGCGACGATTACATTCCGCGGTTTGGTTGGGTGGATGCGAAGACGCTGTGGATTGAGACCGTAACGCGCGATCACACACACCGGGCGATCTACTTCTCCGATCTGGCTACGGGCCAGTCGCTGAAGGCGGTGGAGATTGTGGACGAGAAGTTTGTGGACGATAACTACGACGTTACGGTGGAGGGCGGGAGCATTGTGCTGACCAACTGGGCGAGCGGCAACAATCACCTCTACCGCTATTCCTACGACGCCGGGCATCCCATGGCGGCAGCAGCGACTCTGGACCGGCAACTGACTACTGGCGACTTCGACGTGGCGGGCATCGACAGAGTGGATGTGAAGGACCAGCGGGTCTTCTATACGTCGAACGAGGGCAACCCGCTGGAGGCGCAGCTTTGGCAGGTGGGGTTTGACGGCGCGCGGAAACAACTGACCGCGGCAGGAAGCTCGCATTCGGGCAGCTTTGCTCCGACCGGCGAGGCGTTCGTCGATAAGGCGTCGACGCGCATGTCCGGGCCCAGGCTCGACCTGTGCACGGAGCCGGGGCACTGCAATGTTTTCTGGCAGGCGAATGCGCTGGAGCCGTATCACCTGCGCGCGCCCGAGCAGCTTGTGGTGAAGGCCCACGACGGAAGCACGCTGTACGCGACGCTGCTGCTGCCCGAGGGCAAGACCAGCGCCGCCGGTGTGCCGCTGATCGTGAATCCTTATGGAGGTCCGGGACCGCAGGGGGTCAGGAATAGCTGGTCAGACGGTTTGCTGTTCGACGAGCTGCTGGCCCAGCATGGGTTTGCGGTTCTTCATGCAGACAACCGGGGTACGGGCGGTCGAGGGCGGGCCTTTGCGCAGGCGGCGTATCGCAACTTTGGCCCGGTTCAACTGGAGGATCAGCTCACGGTCGTTGACAGCGCGCTGGCTCAGTATCCGCAGCTCGATCCGAAGCGGCTGGGCTGGTGGGGCTGGAGCTGGGGCGGGACGTTTACGCTCTACGCGATGACGCACTCGGAGCGGTTCCGGGCGGGCGTGGCCGTGGCTCCGGTTACGGACTGGCGCAACTACGACTCAATCTATACGGAGCGGTACATGGGTCTGCCTGCGCAGAATGCCACCGGCTACCGGGACGACTCGGTGGTGAACTCCGCGGCGAAGTTGAAGGGACGGCTGCTGCTGGCGCATGGGACGGGAGACGACAACGTCCACATCGAGAACTCCGTGCAGTTTATCCAGAAGCTGATTGAGGCGGGAATTCCTTACGACCTGCAGATCTACCCACGGAAGACGCACTCGATTGCCGGGACGGATGTCAAGACGCACTTGTACAACCGCATTCTGGCGCACTTTGAGCAGTACCTGATGCCGGAGACAGGGCGTTAGAGAGCTTTGGGATTTGAGAGAAGCCGGGCCCGGACGGGTTTAGACCTCGTGACGGCTGAAGAGGTCGTCCTTGTCCCGAGAGGGGCAGTGGGAGCACTCCAGGCAGCAGACCAACAGGACAGCGACGCCGGCGGTGACCAGCACAGCCAGAAAATTCGCGTGTAAGAAGAACCAGTGCGTCATAATGTCATACCCAGCAAAGAATCAGTTGGTATCCGTTGGCCCCGGTGTGACAACCATCCGGTACGTTAGACACTGCTTTTGGAGAAAAGTTGATACCAGGAGATCATCGGCAAGAATTTACTTGTCTTTAAGAGAAGAAATGGCGAAAATAACTGAATGAGTGCCGAGCGGGTTAACGGCCTTCCGATTCCGGAGGAGAGCCTCGACCTGCTGACTGACGAAAGTCTTCCCGAAGAATTGCGTGCGCTCTCAAGCCCTCCCCCGGCTGTGTCTCAGCCGCCAATTGCCGGCCCTTACGTGAACTGGCTATTCGTCGATCTGAACTCCTACTTCGCCTCGTGCGAGCAGCAGGTGCGGCCCGAGCTGCGCGGCCGGCCGGTGGGCGTGGTTCCCGCGTTGGTGGATACAACCTGTTGCATCGCCGCAAGTTATGAGGCCAAGGCCTGCGGGGTTCGCACCGGAACCATCGTAGCAGACGCAAAGAAGCTCTGTCCGGAGATCGCTCTGGTCGAGGCCCGGCACGAGATCTACACGGATTTCCACCACCGAATTGTGGAGGCCGTGGAAAGCTGCGTGCCGGTTACGGCGGTCTGCTCGATTGACGAGATGGCCTGCCGGCTGATGGGCCGGGAGCGGGCGCTACGTACGGCGCTGGATCTTGGCATCAAGGTGAAACGGACGATCCAGGAGCGAGTTGGGGAGTGCCTGCGCAGTTCTGTGGGCCTGGCGACGAGCCGGTTCCTGGCCAAGGTGGCCAGCGACATGGAGAAGCCGGACGGGCTGGTGGCACTGCCATTGGATATTCTGCCCGAGGCTCTGCGGACGCTGACGCTGCGCGACCTGCCCGGCATTGGGGCGAAGACGGAGGCGCGGCTGAACGAGAAGGGCATCCGGACGATGGACGATCTGCTGGCGCTGGACACGGAGCAGGCCGGCGGCGTGTGGGGGTCTGTGTGGGGCGAGCGGATGCGGCACTGGCTGAGGGGCGAAGACTTTGAGATGGCTGACCACGAGCACTTGAAGTCGCTGAGCCACCAGCACGTGCTTGCGCCGGAGATGCGGAACCCGGAGAAGGCCTGGGCTGTGGCTCACAAACTGCTGCACAAGGCGGCGATGCGGCTGCGGCGGCATGGGTTGTGGGCGGGGTCGATTGGATTGGCGGTGGGCTTTGCCACGCCAAGAGGACAGAAGCCGATGCCGGTTTCGACGTACGGCGTGCCGACGCGGGGGTGGCACGAGGAGCTGAACCTTGCCGAGTGCCAGGACAACCCTACGCTGATTGTGGCGCTACAGAAGCTTTGGGCGATACGGCCTTCGGGCAAGGACTACGACCACCCTTATTTTATTGGCGTGCATTTGAACAACCTGGTGCCGGACCGGCTGCACTCGCTGAGTTTGTTTGACTCGTTTGAGGGCGAACAGCAGCGGACACGATTGCTGGCGGCGATGGACGAGCTGAACAACAAGTACGGGATGAGCACGCTGGCCCCGGCGACGATGCTTGCGGCGTATAAGGCCGCGCCGACGCGGATTGCGTTTCATAGTATTCCGGAGTTGTTTTAGAACTCCCTGCGAATTCCCGAGAAACGTCCCTCAGGGGCTGAAGCCCGCGTGGATATTGCGGCGTTCTCGGCACGGCTGAAGCCGTGCCCTTTCAAAACAACAGCGCAACAAGTATCTCGACGCAGCCTGTTCGGTCCCTGAAGGATGGTTTTCGAGCGTTTCCTACTTGCTCTCGTAGAGCTTGACCACGGCGGTTACGTTTTCTTCTCCCCACTTTTCTGCGCCGGAAGCAAAGATGGCTGCTGCGACATCGGAGACGGGGGTTTTGCCGCTTGTCGTGGCGGCGGTCTGCTGGAGGTAGCGGAAGTCCTTGGCGAGGAGGGCGTTTGTGAAGCGGGGCGCGTGGTCGTTGGCAATCATCAGCTTGGCCATTCCGCCGCCAGAGGCGCTGGAGACAGGCATGGTCGCGATGAGGGCTACGGCGTCGGCGGGGTTTACGCCGTTCTGCTCAAAGAAGGCGATCAGCTCGGCCCAGGCAGCAATCTGTATGCCGAGAAGAGCGTTGACGGCGAGCTTGTAGACCGCGCCAGTGCCGGTTGGGCCAACATGATGCGGCGCGCCCATTGCGGCGAGGACGGGCTTGGCGGCTTCGTAAGCCGCAGCGTCACCGCCGGTCATGATTACGAGAGCTTTGGCTTCGGCTTGCGGACGGGAGCCGGAGACCGGGGCGTCGAGGAGCTTTACGCCTGCGGCTTCGGCGCGCTGGGCGAGTTCGGCGACCCATGCGGGGGTGAGGGTGCTCATCTCGACTGCTACTGCGCCCTTCTTCATGCCGGTGAGTGCGCTGGTCCATACGGATTCAGAGGCTTTGTCGTCGGTGAGCATGGCTACGACGACGTCTGCGCCTTCTGCAGCTTCTTTGGGGGACTTCGCGGATATTGCGCCCTGCGCTTCGAGCGTTTTTGCTGCCGCTTCGCTGCGGTTCCAGACGGCGAGGTCAAAGCCGGTGGCGAGGATGTTTTTTGCCATGCGCGAACCCATCGCGCCGAGGCCGAGGAATGCAACCTTTGTCATTTGAATATCTCCTCAAGGATTGCTTCCGGTCCGACCCCCGAAGCTGTTGTTCTTGAACTCTACTTACTATTATCGGGCTTCTGGATGGCGTCGGGATCGAGCTTGCCGATGCGGCCGTGCGGGCCGACTACGAAGGGGAGGGAGAGGGCGTTCCAGTTGCGGTCGGCGTCGGGGGGTTCGTTGAGGGCGGGATTGGGGTGGACGGCGCGCCAGTTGCGGCCGTCGTCGGTGGAGATGTCGGTGCCGTTGGGGCCTACGGTGATCCAGGTTTTGGTGGCGGGGTCGTAGGCTACCGCGGAGCGGTAGCCCCCTGGCGGCGTCTCTGACAACTTGAATTTGCTTGATCCGCCAGTGTAAGCAGCTGTGTCCTGCCGTTCGTTGATTGCTGTGTAATCGCCACCGACCACGACCATGTCAGCCTTCTGACATGACGGCTTCTTCCAGTCGAAACCGCCAATTTTTGTGGGTTTGGGAAGCCCGACTGAATCCTGCCGAATCGCCAGACTGAATAATCCCGAAGACTCCGAATGGTGGCTTATCGGAATGCCTATATCGCAGAAACTTGCGGTTTCGTAGTGGCTGGGAACAGTCATGCCTGCGCTATATTGAATCTGCCGCTTTCCGACTGCCATCCAGTAAATGGTATAAGGATCAAGCCTTGCCAACACTGAGTTGCTCGCCGCGAATGCCGTCTCTCCTGGAAGCGAGAAGATTGACGAAACGCTGGGTTTCAATTCCTCATGGGAACAGGTGATTCCAATAATAAAATTCGCGAGATAGAAGCTAGGCGACTTTGTTGTGTCCCATTGATTTGACTTGTGTACGGCAGGATCTCCCAGAATCGTTCCTATGATCCACTTTGAGCCCGCGCCACATTGTTCACCTGGGCTGGCTTCAATGACACGCGCTACAACCGCATCCCAAAACCCTTCAGGCGCATCGGGGTTCGTGAAAAGCAGCTTCCACGACTTGCATCCATCGACCGTCTTGTAGAGGCGCGAGAGATCGCCTTTGCCGCTCGACATTACGATTGCTGTCTGGGTGTCGAAGGCCTGGATGCCGCGGAAGTCCAGGTTTGCGGCATCGGGTGGGGTGGCGCAGTGGGTCCAGGTTGCGCCGTCGTCGGTGGTTCGCACGACGGTGCCGTTTGTGCCCGAGGCCCAGGCTACGCCGTTGCCTGCGTTGTCGATTCCGCGCAGGTCGGCGGTTGTGCCGGAGTCTAGGATTTGCCACTGGGCGTGGGCTGCTGCCGTCCCGATTAGAAGCATTGCTAACGCGCAGAGTCGCCGCATACACGCCAGTGTAGACCCCGGTACCGGGAATCAAGGCGGCTATATGCCGCGGGGTTGCGGGTCTGTAAGACTCTCGAAGAAGATGGCCTCACTGCCTCCAACTCCGACGACGGGCTACCGGGGAAGGCTTGCGCCCTCGCCAACGGGATTCCTGCACGTGGGGCACGCGCGGACCTTTTGGACGGCGTGGCTGCGGGCGCGGGATGCAGGCGGCGGGCTGGTGATGCGGATGGAAGATCTGGACGCCGAGCGCTCGAAACAGATCTACGCCGATGCGGCGCTTGAGGATCTGCGCTGGCTGGGGATTCGATGGATCGAGGGGCCGGACCGGGGCGGGCCGTTCGCGCCCTACGTGCAGAGCAAGCGCAAGGCACTCTATCTGGCGGCGTGGAGAAAGCTGTTGCGGAGGGGGTATCTGTTCCCCTGCCGCTGCTCGCGGAAGGATCTTGAGGCGGCGCTTGGCGCTCCGCACGAGGGGGGCAAGATGGAGCAGATGGACGACGAGCCTATCTATCCGGGGACTTGCCGGCACCTGGTGGGACACGCTCCGCAACTGCCTGGGCCCACGGCTGCGATGGACGAGACGCCGGGCGCTACCAACTGGCGCTTTCGGGTGCCGAACGGAGCGGCGATCGAGTTTGAGGACCGCAACCTGGGTCCGCAGCGCTTTGTGGCCGGGGAGGACTTTGGGGACTTTCTGGTGTGGCGGCGGGACGGGCTGCCCAGCTACCAGCTTGCCTGTGTGGTGGACGATGCGGCCATGCAGATTACCGAGGTGGTGCGCGGCGCGGATCTGCTGAAGTCCACGGCGCGGCAGATTCTGCTCAATCATGCTTTGGGATTCCGGGATCCGGCGTGGTTCCACTGCAAGCTGGTGGTGGACCACAACGGGCGGCGGCTAGCCAAGCGCCACGACGCGCTGAGCCTGCGCGCGCTGCGCCAGCGGGGACTGACGCCGATGAATATTTTGTCGGCGGAGCTGCCGGTGGAGGTTTAGATCGCGATCTGCCTGTTAGCGGGGAACAGCGGCAAACGCCAGCGGCTTCACCCGAATCGTTCTCTCAAGCTTTCGCGTCTGGGCAATGTCGTAGGCCGACTGCATCCGCATGAGGGTGTCCATCTTCACGCCGAAAGCCTTTTCAATGCGGAGCGCCATCTCGCCAGTAAGGCTGGCGCGTCCATTTAGAAGGCTGGAGAGGGCGGGCCGCGAAACCTTCAGCGCGTCCGCTGCCGCGGTTACGGTCAGGCCCGCGGCCTCTACGATCTCCGTGCGAATGAAGTCTCCGGGATGGGGTGGGTTCTTGATCGGCATAGCTAGTCCATTCTAGGCCGTTAGCTGTGCTTGATGAAGGTGCCGGTCTGGAGTTCTTCTACGGCCTGGCGGAGCTCTTCCTGGGTGTTCATTACGATGGGTCCCCACCATGCTACCGGTTCTTCGACTGGCTTGCCGCTGATGAGCAGAAAGCGGATGCCTTCGGGACCGGCCTGGACTACGATCTCGTCGCCGCGATCGAAGAGGACGAGCGAGTGGTTTTTCGCATCGTAGACGGGCGCGGTGGCGGGATCGGCGGCGGACTCGGTGAGGACCGCGCGGGGGGCCGAGGCGTCACGGAAGGTGCCCGAGCCCGCGAAGACGTAGGCGAAGGCGTTGCGCGTGACTTCTACTTTGATGCGCTTGCGCTTCCCGGGCGGGACGGAGATGTCTACGTAGCTGGCGTCGACCGTGGAACCGGGCGCGGCTTCTACGGGACCGGTCTTGCCCCAGAACTCTCCAGTGATGATGCGCGCATGAGTGCCGTCGTCTTCAGTGACCTCGGGAACCGCCGCTGAGGGAATGTCCTGGTAGCGGGGCGCTGTCATCTTGAGCGAGGCGGGCAGATTGGCCCAGAGTTGGAAGCCGTGCATGCGGCCCTGGCTGTCGCCTGTGGGCATCTCCTGGTGGAGGATGCCGGAGCCCGCGGTCATCCACTGGACGTCGCCCGCGCCAAGGCGGCCCTTGTTGCCAAGACTGTCGCCGTGATCGACTTCGCCGGCGAGGACGTAGGTGATGGTCTCAATGCCGCGATGGGGATGCCAGGGGAAGCCGGCGATATAGTCCTCGGGCTTGTCGCCGCGGAAGTCGTCGAAGAGCAGGTAGGGATCGAAGTCTTTGGTCTTGCCGAATCCGAAGGCGCGCTGGAGCTTGACTCCTGCGCCATCGACGGTGGCCTTGGTGGTGAGAATGTCTTTGACTGCGCGCAGGGACATGGGGAAAACCTCCGTTGGGTTGATTGTCTAACCCGCACTGGTTAGATGCACGAGGATAGATATACGTTGCAACAGGGAAGTTGGTGCAACACTCTATGTGTTTTATGCCGCGCCCTGGCGAACGAAGAGACGAGCGGCAAGGGCGATCATGGCGACGCCCATCAAGGAGAGCACGAGGCCCTGAACCCATAGATCGGTGAGGCCTGCTCCGCGCAGGATGATGCCGCGCAGGATTTGGATGTAGTAAGTGGTGGGGATGATGGCGCTTACGCCTTTGAAGAAGAGCGGCATGTTATCGATCAAGAAGATGTAGCCGGAGAGAAAGACCGAGGGCAGGATGGTTCCCATGGAGAGCTGAAAGGCTTCAGCCTGGGTGCGCGCGCGGGTGGAGATGACGAGGCCGAGGCCCAGCACCGTGAGAAGGAATGGCAGGCTGAGCAGCAGCAACACAAAGACGTTGCCGTGAATGGGAACCTGAAAGACTACGCGCATGACGAAGAGGATGGCGCAGAGTTCACCGAAGGCAAGCGCGCCGTAGGGCAGCATCTTGCCGACCATCAGGCCGAGGGGGCCGACGGGGGTCATGGTGAGCTGCTCGAGGGTTCCGCGCTCGCGCTCGCGGACGAGGCTCAGCGCGATGAGGAGAATGGTCATGACCTGCAAGAGAATGCCGACCAGGCCGGGGACAAAGAAGTTGGCGGAGCGCGTGGAGGGGTTGTAGAGGACCGAGGGGCGGACGTCGATGGGCATGTTGCCCGAGGGCAGCACCTGCACGAGCGACTGGCGCAGGGCTACGCCGGTGGCAGTGTTTACAGCCTGCGCGGCAACGGTTGAGTCGGAGCCGTCGACGAGAACCAGGACGGTTGCGGTGGTTCCGTCGAGCAGACGGCGGGCGTAGTCGGGGGGAATGCGAATGCCTACGCGGGCCTTGCCGGCCTGAATGGCTTTGTAGAGGTCGTCGGCAGAGTCAACCTGGGCGCGCAGAGCGAAGACGTCAGAGGCGGCGAAACGCTCGAGGAGCTGGCGGCTCTGCTGGGTGTGCGATTCGTCCAGGACGACCGTAGGAACCTGACGGATGTTGGTGTCGATGGCGAAGCCGAAGAGGAAGAGCTGGATCATGGGGATGAGGAGGGCGAAGAAGAGAGTCCCGGGATCGCGCACGATATGGAGCGCCTCTTTGCGGCAGACGGGCCAGAGGCCGTGAAAGAGATGGTTCATTGGCCGGCCTCCATGATGCGATAGGTGAGCGTGACGAAGACGTCTTCCAGCGACGGCTCGATGATGTCGATGCGCGCGTAGGGCAGTTCGGCGCGGAGTGCTGGGAGTTCGGCGGTCTCAGCCAGTGCGTGGATGGACTGGCCGAAGATGGTGGCCTCGCGAATGCCGGCCATGCTGCGTATGGGGTCAAGGGCAGCCGAAGCGTTGGGGATGGCGATCTCAATACGCGAGGTGCCTTCGGGGTTGGCCTCGGGAAGGCGCTGCAGCTCGGCGACCGTGCCCATGGCGACGAGGTTCGACAGGTAGATGTAGCCGACGCGGCCGCAGCGCTCGGCTTCATCCATGTAATGGGTGGTGACGAAGAAGGTGACACCCTGGCCGGAGAGACGGAAGAACAGGTCCCAGAGAGCGCGGCGGGCGACGGGATCGATGCCGGCGGTGGGCTCGTCGAGAAAGACGACTTCCGGGGAGTGAATGATGGCGCAGGCCAGGGCTAGGCGCTGCTTCCAGCCGCCGGAGAGCTGTCCGGCGCGGCGGTTGAGGTAGCGCTCGATGCCGGTGAGGGCGAGGACCTCGTCTTTGCGGGCCAGGGCCTTCTGGCCGACGATGCCGTAGACGCCGGCGTAGAAGTCAATGTTTTCGCCGACGGTGAGGTCTTCGTAGAGGCCGAACTTCTGCGACATGTAGCCGACGCGGCGCTTGATTTCGGCAGCATCTTTGCGGATGTCCATGCCGAGGATGGAGCCGGTTCCGGAGCTTGGCTTGAGCAGGCCGCAGAGGGCTTTGATGATGGTGGTTTTGCCTGAGCCGTTGGGGCCGAGGAAGCCGAAGATCTCACCCTGCTCGACGGCAAAGCTGACGTCGTTGACGGCTGTGAAGTCGCCAAAGCGGATGGTGAGATGGTCGGCAACGATGGCGGCGCTCATTTGAGGCGCACCGTGGCAGACATGCCGCTCTTGAGCACGCCCTGCGGGTTGTCGACGTAAACCTTTGCGCCGAAGACCTGGTGCTCGCGGTCGCTCTGGGTTTGGACGTTGCGGGGCAGGAACTCAGCTTCGGAGGCGATCTGCTCGATGCGACCGGCGAAGGCACGGCCGCTGTAGGAGTCGACCTGCACCTCGGCCTGCTGGCCGACATGGACTTTTGCAAGGTCCGTTTCGGGTAGGTAGATTTTGACCCAGAGTTGCGAGGGCTCAAGCAAAACTATGACGATGCGGTTGGGAGTTACGAGGTCGCCGGGACGGACGCTGACGGTTTCGACGACAGCGTTTGCCGGGGCGGTGAGCACCGCTTCGGCGAGTTGGGCGTCGAGCGCGGCAACATTGGCCTGGGCCGCCTCAAGCCGTCCGCGCGCCGCATCGATGTCTTCTTTGCGCGAGCCTTTCTCAGAAAGTACGGCGGCGGCATGGGCCTGGCGGAAGCGGTCTTCGGCGGCGTGCAGGTCTTCGGGCCGGGTTCCGGCCTGGAGCAGGGCGAGTTGCTGCCGCGCTGCCTCGGCGCGCTGGGCTGCCGAGTCGCGTTTGTCGCGGGCGTCGTCAAACTGCTGCTTCGAGATCACATCGTCGGCAACCAACTGCGCCATTCGCTTGAAGTTGCTCTCCGCATCCACCGCGTCGGCCTGTGCGGCGGCAAAATTTGCCTGGGCCGTCGCAATCTCCTGCGGGCGCGGGCCGTTCTGCGCGGACTCCAACTGATGCTGGGCGGTCTCGGCGGCGGCTTTGGCCTGGGCGATCTCTTCGGGGCGGTTGCCGCGCTCCATGCGGTCGAGCTCTGCCTGAGCCTCGACGACGGCGGCCTGGGCCTGGGCGCGCTGGGCCTTTAGCTGGTCGGCTTCAAAGCGAACCAGGACTGCTCCGGGGGCGACTTGCTGGCCTTCTTCGACGGCTACTTGCGTGACCCGGCCGCCGATCTTGGAACCGATCTCGATCTCGCGGGTCTCCACGGTGCCCGAGTAGACGCCGGCGGCCAGATGGGCCTGGATGGCGAGCGCGATCCACACCACGGCGATGATCGCCACCGCTACCACCGCGATTCGGATGATTCGCTGCTTCACTCCACACCTCCAAGAACCAGTTCCAGACGCGCCCGCATGGTGTGCGCCAGCCAGCGCTGGGCGGCGTCGGGGCGCATGAGCCACTCGAGCATGGTGGCCAGAAAGACGCCGAAGAGGGTCTCTGCCATGAGCTTAGCCCGCGCCGGACCGTGGCCGGGGATGGCGCGAAGGATCTCCGTGAGGCTCTCGATGGCTTCCTCGCGGGCCGGCAGCAACAGGCCCTGCTGAATGTGAGCCGAGAAGACCTTGAGCATAAGACCCTTCGAGGCTATCGTAATCCGCGCGTTCTCAAGTGTCAGCCTTTCGATGAGCGCCAGGACCGCCGCATGGGAAGGCGGCTGGCCGGAGGCGCGGAACTCTTCGATCAGCGCTCGCAGGCGGGCCGCGCGGGCCCGGGCGATTTCGAGCAAGAGCGCGTCCTTGCCTTTGAAGTAGTTGAAGAAGGTAGCGCGGGAGACTCCGGCGGCGGCGGCTATGGCCTCGATCGAGACGGCGTCGTATCCGTCGCTGGCAAAGAGCTCAAAGGCGGTTCGAACGATCTCGACGTAGGTGTTCTGGCGCTGGCGGGCGCGCAGGGATGGTGGAGCATGGTTCACGATATGTACTGTAGTCTAAAAATAGACTTGAGTCCATAGCGACTTTGCTCTTTTTGTCCTTCCGAGGAGGCCGGAAGCATCCAGGTGCGGGGCGGTATTAGCGGGGGATGGAGCTTACCGACTTGATGCTTCTGCGAGGGTTGATTCGTTGGAGAATTGTAATGGTCTTTTGCCTATGCTCCAATCGAATTGGACTTTTCATGTCCCCATGTGGAGTTTCATGAAGGAAAGCGGGTTGGCAGGTAGTGTTGCTTCGATTTTGCGGAGGGTTGCCGGATGGCTCTTAAAGAGCCTGACCGGTATTGCGCTGTTGCCGCTACTGGGCGCATCGGTTGTGGTTGTTGCCGACAAGGCCGCACTGATTCTGTTTACGCCCGCGATCCGGAACCGCATCTTTCACTCGCCGACCGTGGGGCCGCAGTTTATTGAGGCACACACGGTTTCGAATCTGATTTCGCTGCTGCGTTCCGATCTGCTGCTGTGTTTTGTTGTTCTGCCTGTGCTGGTTTGCCTGTTGACGGCGTGGATGAGGCTGCGGTGGCGGATCGTGGTTGCATCGTTCGTTGCGCCGCTGATCCACTTCGTCGTCATCACCGAGACGCTGTCTTATCTGGTGACCAATGCGTTTAGTTCCTGGGCGTCCTTGCTGGTGAGCTTGTCGTGGGAGGTTTTCGTCGAGCCGTGGCAGATCACGAGCCATCGAGTACTTGTATCGCTGACCGTGGCAGACCTGGTCTGCCTGATGCTGCTTGGGGCTTTCGCGATTGTCGCAGCGCGCAGGAAGATGCGCTGGCTGAACAATCTTTGCCTGTCGGTGGTTGCCGGAGCAGCCGTGGTGTGGGCAGTAACTGGCTTTTGGGCAAAGCCGGCGTCGGGGTGGTCGCAGTCGCTCCTGGGGGTTTCGACCGCGTCGATGCTCTCCGGTTCCAGCGCGGATTTTGCACTGGACAGCAAGAGCGATCAGGACCTGGTGCGTGACTACCGCGGTTACACGGGAAGCCTGACGCCGCACGAGACGGCACTGACAGGGAAGGCGAAGAACTATAACGTGTTGTTTTTCGTGCTCGAGTCGATTAACGCAGACGGCATTGACCCGGCGCGCGACTCGCTCGACGACATGCCGCATCTGCGCGAGCTACGGAGCAGCTCGTTTGTCCTGCGCAGGCATTACACGACGTATCCGCTGACGGACAACGCGATGTTCTCGATGATGACTTCGATGCTGGTACGGAAGGAGGGCGATATTCTGTCGCGCTCTACCGAGTTGCCGGGAGCGATTCGCACGTTGAGGCAGGCTGGATACGCGACCGGCTTCTATGGCTTTATCTGGCATGACGTGGTCAAGGATGACCTTCCTCTGATTCAGAGTCTGGGATTCGACGTGGTGGCGAACCCTCCGTTCTCGCGGAATGACAGCTTGAACATGTTTGCCGGCCCGTTGGATAAGGCCGGCGCGGTTGACCATGACGCGCTGGTCAAGCTCAAGTCTTCGATTCACGACTGGACAGGCCATGGGCAGAGATTTGCGGCAGCGTTCTTTCCGGAGGTGGCGCACGATCCCTACCGCACGATGAACGGCAAGCCGTGGACCACGGCGGCGGCGGCGGCGCACGATCTGGCGGTGTACCAGGATGCGTGGCTTGGCGAGTTGATGGAAGAGTTGCGGCGCGACGGCGCGCTGGACAACACCATTCTTGTGTTTACCAGCGACCACGGCATGCGCTGGACGCGGAGTCTCGATCCGCACGGGAATTACTCTGTGTTCCATTCGACGCTTGACGAAGCCATGCTTCGGGTTCCGGCGATGATCTACGTTCCCGGGGTGCTGAAGGGCGCGACCGCGATCGATGGGCCCACTTCGCACATCGATATTGCTCCGACGGTGCTCGATCTGCTTGGAATCCGGGATGGGCGGGAGTTGGAGGAGGGCATGCCGGTCTACGATGCGGAGATCGGCAAGCGGGTACTGTTTCTCCAGATGCAGCAGTTCGGAGCGGCGGGATACTACGCGGGCGGCATCTACCACTCCCGCGATGCGCTGGGCGAGGTGTTTGAGAGCGCGACGCTGGCGTTTCAGTCCAGCGACCATCTTCCGTACGGCAGCGGGGAGGCGCGAAGGGTTCGCGCGCTCATGGAGTTACAGGAAGCGAACGAGGACGCGCTGCTGCACCGGGTAACCAGCAGGCGCTAGCGTTGCCGGGCAGGCGAACTGCCGCCGCTGGTTGGAGCTGGCGGCAGCGCCGTAAAGAGTTGTAGGTTATCCGGCCTTTTCGAGCAGACAGAGCGAGAGATCTCTGCGTTCCACCATGTCTTTGGTGATCTCGATGTCGCGGACGCGCTTGCTCGAGGGCAGGTGGTACATCAGGTCGAGCATCAGCTCTTCGAGGATCATGCGCAGACCGCGCGCGCCCACCTTGCGCTGCAGGGCCTCACGAGCCACCGCGGTAGTTGCCTCGGTGGTGAAGTGCATGCGTACGTTCTCGTACTCGAAGAGGCGCTGGTACTGCTTGAGGATGGCGTTGCGGGGCTTGGTGAGGATCTCGGTGAGGGCGGCTTCATCGAGCTCGTCGAGGATGCCCATGACGGGCAGGCGGCCGACAAACTCCGGGATGAGGCCGTACTTGATGAGGTCCTGGGGCTCGGTGCGGCGCAGCAGCTCGGTGTCGCGGTGGGTCTGCATGCCGGTGACTTCCTGCTCGATGTCTGTGGCGCGGAATCCGAGAGCCTTCTTGCCGACGCGGCGGCCGACGACGCGCTCGAGGCCGACAAAAGCTCCGCCGCAGATGAAGAGGATGTTGGTGGTATCGACCGCGGTGAACTCCTGGTGGGGATGCTTGCGGCCACCCTGCGGGGGCACGTTGGCTACGGTGCCTTCGAGGATCTTGAGCAGTGCCTGCTGGACGCCTTCGCCGGAGACATCGCGGGTGATGGAGGGGTTCTCGTCCTTGCGGCCGATCTTGTCGATTTCGTCGATGTAGATGATGCCCTGCTGGGCGCGGGTGACGTCGCCTTCGGCGGCCTGGAGGAGCTTGAGGATGATGTTCTCGACATCCTCGCCTACGTAGCCGGCTTCAGTGAGTGTGGTGGCATCGACGATGGCAAAGGGCACGTCAAGCATCTTGGCCAGGGTGTGAGCCATGAGCGTCTTGCCGGAACCGGTAGGACCGATGAGGAGAATATTGGACTTGGCCAGCTCGACTTCAGAGTTGCGCATGCGGTTCATCTGCACGCGCTTGTAGTGGTTGTAGACGGCTACGGCGAGCTTTTTCTTGGTCTGGTCCTGGCCGATGACGTAATCGTCGAGAAAGCTCTTCACTTCCTGAGGCTTGGGGAGGTGGCCCGCTACGGTGGCTGGAGCGGTCTCGCTGCGATCATCCTCGAGGATCGAGTTGCAGACGGCGACACACTCGTCGCAGATGTAGGCGCGGGGATAGTCGCTCGGCGAGGAGATGAGCTTGGCTACAGCATCCTGCGATTTGTGACAGAACGAGCAGCGCAGCGCTTCTTCGGGCCCGGTGCGGGGTTTCATTCAGTTTTGCTCCCTATGCGAAGAGCATAGTCCAAAGGGTATGTGCCGTCCACCGGCGCGAGGGGGTCCGGTGCACGGTCGGTTACGGTGCGAGGTTACCCTCGGGGCCGGTCGATGATCTCGTCGACGATGCCGTAGTCGCGGGCCTGGGGTGCGGTCATGATGAAGTCGCGCTCCACGTCTCTCTCGATGAGGTCGAGCGGCTGGCCGGTGTGCTTGGCGATGAGCTTGTTGGTGATCTCCCGGATGCGCAGAATCTCGCGGGCCTGGATGTCAATATCCGTGGCCTGGCCGGAGACGCCGCCCATGGAGGGCTGATGGATAAGGATGCGGGAGTTGGGCAGAGCAAAGCGCTTGCCCTTGGTTCCGGAGAGGAGCAGGAAAGCGCCCATGCTGGCCGCCTGGCCGATGCAGTACGTGACCACATTGTTCTTGATGAACTGCATGGTGTCGTAGATGGCGAGGCCGGCGGTGATGGAGCCGCCCGGGGAGTTGATGTAGAGCTGAATATCCTTCTCCGGGTCCTCGCCGGAGAGGAAGAGCATCTGGGCGACGATGAGGTTTGCGACCTGGTCGTCGATCGGAGTGCCGAGGAAGATGATGTTGTCGCGCAGCAAACGGGAGTAGATGTCGTAGGCACGTTCGCCTCGGCTCGTCTGCTCAACCACCATGGGTACTAAAGCCATCTTGTTAGCTCCTAGCTACTAGCTTCTAGCCTCTAGCTTACTTCTCTACCGCTCGAACACCCGATGTGCTGCTATACCGGGCGGGCGCCAGGAGCTGAAAGCCAGAGGCTGTTTTCTATCCGGGCAGGCGTTCGTAGAGCGCCTTGGCCGCTTTGTCGCGGCGCATTTGGACGCGGATGGCAGCGATGCCGCCCTCCTGGGACAACCTTGACTTGAGAGCATCGAGGGGCTCGCCGGTCTGCATTGAGGCTATGGCCAGCTCGCGGTCCACTTCCTCGTCGCCGACCGAGATCTCTTCGGCCTCGGCGATGCGATCGAGCAGGATCTGGTACTTGACCTCGGTTACCGCGTTATCGCGCTGAGCGGCGCGCAGGCGGGGAAAGTCCATGCCGCGCATCTGGGCCGGGTCCATTCCCTGGGCAGCGAGGGCGCGAAGGCCACGCTCGAGGCGGGTGTCGATCTGGTCCTGCACGAGCGACTCGGGAACCGGGAAGGTGAACTTCTCAGAGATGGCTCCGAGGAGTTTGTCCTTGGTCTCGGTTTCGGCGGCGCGCTTCTTTCGATTGGTGAGGTTGTTGCGGACGTCGGCCTCAAGCTCGGCAAAGGTCTGGTAGCGGCCGAACTCCTTGGCGAAGTCGTCGTTGAGCTCGGAGAGGACGCGCTTTTTGATGCCCTTGACGGTGATCTCGTAGGTGACGGTCTTGCCGGCAAAGCGAGGCTCGCCGTACTCGGGCGGATAAGTGACCTCGGCCTTGATCTCCTGGCCCTTCTTCGCGCCGCGAAGAGCGGTGGTGAAGGCCTCGACGGTGGACTGGCCGCCGACCTCGATGAGCGTGTCTTCCCCGTTGATGACGGCCTCATCATCGGAAAGTCCTTCGACCTGGCCCTTGTAGGCGATCTGGGCCCAGTCGCCGTCAGCGATAGCGCGATCTTCCTCGACCGGCTCCATGGTGGAGCGGGCGTCGCGGATCTGCTCGAGCTCCTTGTTGACTTCCTCGTCGGTGACTTCAACGACTGGCTTAGGGACGACGATGTCCTTGTAGCCGTCGATGGAGAAGTCGGAGAGATACTCGAAGACCGCCTTCACGTGGAGAGGCGCGCCGTCTTCGACGGAGAGCTCGGCAACCTGCGGCTGGCCCACGGGGCGAATGCCCAGTTCCATGACGCCCTTGTTGAAGCGCTCGGGCAGAAGGGCGTCTATGACTTCCTTGCGAATCTCGGTGGCGAAGCGCTTGCGGACGATCGACTCCGGCACCTTGCCTGTGCGGAAGCCGGGGATGCGGGCGTACTTGCGATAGTTGGCGGCTACAGCCTTGTAGGTCTTGGCGACTTCCTCGGCGGGCACGTCGATGACGAGTTCGCGGGTGCAGTCGGGATTGAGCGCGGGGCCGTGTTCGTGCTGGTGGCCCTCGTGATCGTGATCGTGGTTGTGGGCCGTCTCAGGTGTTTCAGAGTTGTTATCGAGAGTATCTGCAGAGCTCAACGTTTTGCCTTCCAGGTCCGCCGCGACGGACCGAACTGCCACGCTTAGGATGGCCGCCCAATTCGATTGGGATCGACAGCGGATCGCGGACCGCCGCCAGGGAGTGCTCCGGCATGATCATAAGAACCGGCGTTAGAGTTTCCGGCCGCGGTTGCGGCCGCTATTCCGGTGGATGCGGAACATCCGAAAGAGTTTGCCTTGGATGCAAGGCAGGCGCCCGAAGGCGCATGCTGTGCTGGAGCAAAAAAGGCGCCTGCAAGGACAGGAAATTCCCTGTATTCATGGTACTTTGATGCGGTTCAAGGGTCAAACCCGGCCGGAAGCTCCAGCCTGCTCGAAGCCGGCTCAGTGCTCGTGGAGCTCCGGTTTGCGGACGTGAGTTAGAAATCCGGGGTCGGCCGCGCCGTAGCGGGCGAAGTGTTCCCGGGCCTCCCTGAGGCTGAGCCGCCCGTTGACCGTGCAGCGAACGTCGCCTGCGTCGGCGTCTTCCTGGCCGTCGTCCTGCCACCAGCAGACCGGACACAGACCGAGGGCCGCAGGGGCGGTTAGGGTCTTGTAACCGCAGCAGGGGCAACGAAATTGTGGGCTCATGGCGGCCTCCGGTGGGAAATCCCTCTTGTTGTTATGGACGTCTTCCCCTTTAAGTTCGATGACAGGCTCCATGGGAAGGTATCGGCGAAAAGCGGATAAAAATGAACCGCCGGACCATTTTCGGCGGTCCGGCGGAGAGGTTGAAGCCCGGAAGTAGTTGTGGATCAGAAGCGAAAGACCAGCCCAGTACCAAAGCGGGCGTGGGTTGCGCCGGAGGGCGAGGACTGTGGCGCTCCCATGTAGTCGCCGTTGACGCGCCAGGCGAAGTGGGGCGCGATGCGAAAGTCCGCGCCGCCACCCATGGCAAAGGAGAGCGCGCCGGCAGTGATGGTGTTATCCGCGCTGCCGGAGTGCTCCCAGCCGGCCAGGCCGCGAACGAAGACGTGAAGGAACCCGCTGCCAACCGTGACGCGGGGACCGACCATGACTACGGTGGTGTGCGGGATGCTCGAAGCGCCGCCCAACCCGTAGTGGGCGTAGTCGGCCTCTGCCCCCACAAATGGGAAGAGCTTGAGGTGGGCCGCCGCTTCGAATCCGCTTTGAGTGCCGGCGGTGGTGTTGAAGTCCTTTGCGCCTATGCGGCTGAAGCCAAAGTAGACGTCGCCGCCGGGCCCGATGGCGCGGGCCATGGAAGGTATGAGAAGGAAAAGAGCTACGGTAAGCGCAAGATACAGGGACCGGGTGTGGCTGGGCATGAGAGTCTCCAACTGAGCGGCGATTGAGGTCTCGCTTGGCCTGCACCGTGAGTGGAACAAGACGCGCGGCAACAATCTGAACTGATGGTGCCACACCCCGGACGTCTGCCCTGGGCTGAAACAGGTTATGAGGAAACCGAGCAGTTACGGGTCGAGATCGGCGGAGTTGCGCGCGGATCGAGGTCTTAGATGGGCGCGCCGCTCAGCTCGAGAGGGAACTGTGGCAGGTGAGCCTTCTCAGCTAGCCGGGAGTTCAGGTGCACATCTGCCATGGCTGGATCCGCGGCGCGGTGGAAGTTGTCGATCGCCATGCGCAGGCCTTCCAGGAGCAGATCGGCGCGGCGGGGTGTGATTCGGTTGGCGCCGAGGGCCTTGAGGATGCTGTGAAGTGTGCCCTGAATGGCGCTGAAGTCGAGAGACTCAGGGACCTCAATGACCTGCTCGGGCTGCGTGCACGACTCTTCGGCGGGCCGCTCGGATTGGATTTTAATGTGGGCGCGGCAGAACGGTTTGCCGCGCAGGGCTGCCGCGTGACAGGGGCGTCCGGTCGAGAGGATGAAGTTGCACTCCGGGACCATGATTTTGCTCCTTTGCCAGGAAGAATCCGGCGTCATTTTGGAAGTGACTTGTTTTGAGCGGCCTGGGTGTTTGTGGTGGAAACAAGGTTGATTCCCGGGCAGTTGCCGTCAAGTGACTTCTTTTGCTTGGTTTGGATTTCAGGGCTGGGTCCGGCCTTTGGGGCCGTCCCCATGCCCTTTTCCCACCTGAGATCAAGTGTAGGGAGAATGGGGAATTAATCGGCAGATGTGGTGAATTTTGTAAACTGATGAAAAATATATAGATAACTAGACTATTGGGTGGCGCGGGGGTTGACAGCGGATTTTCCGGACCGGCCGGAGACGTCTGGTCCGCGGCCGGACTGGATGGGTGTCACTTTCCGCCGAGTTTTGCCTTCCAGAGAGTCCAGGTGCGCTCGAAGCCGTCCTGGGTGGCCGATTTTTGGGCTTCTTCTGCTGTAAGGCCCGTGACCGCGCCACCGAGAGCCAGGGCCTGCTGCTCGACGCGGGCGTTGACGGCCATATAGTAAGCACGGCCGACGAGGACGTGGAGCCCGGAGGCCACCACCACCGCTCCATGACCGCGCAGCAGGACGATGGGGTCGGCGCCGAGGGACTGGGCCAACGCGGCGCCCAGCTTTGGGGAACTGATGAGCAGATCGGTCTGGCCGAAGAGGGGGCGGTTGTCGTAGACGCGGACCTGCTGGGGCAGGAATCCGGCCATGTGTATGACCGGGCGCAGTGGGACCTGGGTCACGGAGAAGGCCACAACCTCTGGCGCGTGGGTGTGAATAATTGCCATCACGTCGGGGCGGGTCTTGTAGATCTCGCCGTGGATGTAGCGCTCCCAGAAGCTCTCGGCGGCGGTGCCGGTGACGGGGTTCGAGTCGAGGTCGTAGACGCGGATGTCTGCCGCAGTGACGGTTGCCGCCGGAATTGCTTTTGCAAGCAGATAGCGGTTCGGGTTGTGGACGTCGCGAACGCTGACGTGCCCGTAGCCGTCGAGGAGTCCCATCTCCGCCAGGATGTGGTCGGCGAGAACCAGCTCACTGACCTGGGCGGGGTCTGGCTGGGCGGCGGCCGGGACTGCGCTTTGCGAATGGAGAACCGGGACAACAGTGAGCGCCATGACGGATGCAATGAGATTTCGACGGAACATGGTGTATGCCTCGATGGGATGGGGCGTTCAGGGAGCAGTCCGATTTTCGACGCGCCAGGGTTCGACTGTCTATCTGAAGGCAAGAATATTTTTCTCTTGACAGCAACTAATGGTTTAGTTGATCGTCTATTTCGACATGCGGATGGACGCGCGGCGGGGGTTTCCGCTGGCTATTTTGAGTAATGTTGTTTGCTATGAGGAATCTAGAGAATGCCTCCCAAGAAATCGAACACGCTGACCGAGGCTGAACTCAGGCTGATGAAGATCCTGTGGCGGCGCGGCGACAGCGCGGTGACCGACCTGGTGGCCGCCATGCCCGAGGGCGAGGCGCTGGCCTATAACTCCGTGCTGACGACGATCCGCATCCTGGAGCAGAAGGGCTATGTGGAGCACCGCCAGGAGGGCCGGGCGTTCGTCTACCGGTCACTTGTGGCTGAGGACGAGGCCAGCCGGACCGAGGTAAGGCACGTGCTGGGGCGGTTCTTTTCGAACTCGCGGGAACAGCTTGTGCTGCAACTGCTGGGCGACGAGGAGATTACCCCGGACGAGATCGCGCGTCTTAAAGAGGCGATCCGGCAGGCGGAAGAGAAGACGGGCGAGGCGTAAGCAGATGGAGTTTGGGACGATGCTGAGGACGTTCTTCGAGGCGGCGGGACCGGTGACGGCGGCGGCGCTTTGGCAGGGCGCGGTGGTGGCGCTGGGCCTTGAAGTGTGCCTGCGACTCAGCCTGAAGACGAGCCCGGCTGATCGCTTCCGGGCCTGGGCGGCGGGATTCGCTGTCGTGCTGGTGCTGCCGTTTCTTCCCTTGCTGACCAATCATATTGCAGGCGGCGCTGGCGCGCCGGCGAAGGCTTTGATCGATCTCGATCCGCGCTGGGGATGGGCGATTGCGGGGCTCTGGGTTGCGGCTTCAGCCTGGCGCGCCGGCGAGCTGGCCGTTCATGCATTGAAGACACGGGGACTTTGGCGGCGGGCGGTGGTTGTGGAGCGCCGCAGCGAGCTGGGTTTGGAGATTTGCACCACGCGCGAGCTTGACCGGCCGGGCGTGATCGGCTTCTGGCGGCCACGGATTCTGATTCCTGAGTGGCTGATGGGCAGGCTCTCGGCGGGCGAGCTGGAACAGGTGGTTCTGCACGAGGCCGAGCACCTGCGCCGCCGCGACGACTGGACGAACCTGGCGCAGAAGTTGGCGCTGGTGGTGTTTCCGCTGAATCCGGCGCTGGCGTGGATCGACCGGCGGCTGAACCACGAACGGGAGCTGGCCTGCGACGACGGCGTGGTGCGGGCGACGGGAAAGCCGCGAGCCTATGCCGCGTGCCTTGCGAATCTGGCCGAGCGGGGGCTCCAGTACAAGCGCGAGGCGCTGAGCCTGGGCGCGTGGCGCAAGCGTTCGGAGCTGGCGGGCAGGGTGCATCGTCTGCTCAAATCGAACTCCAGCTTGAATCCGGTGGCGGCACGCGTACTGCTGGGTACGGTGGGCTGCGGGCTGATCTTTGGCGCCGTTGAGCTGGCGCGTGCTCCGCAACTGGTGGCGTTTGTGGCGCGGCCGGTGGTGGCGCAGGCAGGTGCGCCCGATCTGGTGAATCTGGAAGGGCGCGGGGTTCCCGGCTACCGGGCTGAGAGTGTGGTTGCGCGGGTCAAAGCCGGGCCGAGGGCGATTCCCACGCGGAAGATAGCGCAGGATGCTAGCCGGACGGCTGGTGAAACCGATGCGCTGGTGAACGTTGGCGGTACCGGATTGAATGAATCTCAGAACGTCGCCCAGCGTCTAGTAGCGCTTACCGTCTCCGAGCATATGCTGGCTGCGATCCGCAACGGGCAGGTGATCTCCGACTACGAGTTGGAACAACCGGACGCGCAGTTGCCGGAGCAGATGCCTTTGCGGCCGTTGATTCTACGCATCAGAATCGTTGGGACGCCTGGGTCAACTGTGATCGCCGACTTCGAAATTCCCGAAATTTACCTTCAGCCGCCGCCACCGCCGAGTCCGGCAAATGGCGACTTGCTCGTCTTCGAACTCTAACCAGGAAACCTGAACCAAGGAGGGGAAAGTCATGCTTCAAGTAACTAATTCTTTAGTAGTAAGAGTCAAGCGTTTGCTCGTTCCGGCCGGATGCGCCTCTGCTGCTGTGCTGGCCGTTGTGCTGCTGGCCAGCCACAACGTGGCTCATGCGGCAATTGGCGCAGCCGCGCCGCTGGACCAGAGTGCCGTGTCGCCTATCGTCGCGCTGGACAACGCGGTGGAGGCAGTGGCCGCGCGGGTTACGCCCGCAGTGGTGAGCGTGAGCGTGGCCAGCAAGCCAAACACCAAGGTTGTGGTGGAGGACCGCGAAGAGGAGGGCGGCCCCGACGGTCCCGAAGGCCCCGGCGCGCCCGCTGCTCCCGGCGCGCCTGCCCCGGGCGGTCAGCAGCGCCAGTATCGCTACTACTTCTTCGGGCCAAATGGGCCCATGAGCGGGATGCCGGGGATGCCTGACATGCCGGATATGCCCGATATGCCCCAGATGCCGGGGATGCAGAGCCAGCCTCAGCAGGTGGAGCGCGGCGTGGGCTCGGGCGTTATCGTCTCGCCCGACGGCTACATTGTGACCAACAACCACGTGGTGGACGGGGCAAACGAGATCCGGGTGACGCTGAACGACCGGCGCGTCTTCCCTGCCAAACTGGTGGGCCGCGATGAGCTGAACGACCTGGCGGTGATCAAGATCGATGCGAAGGACCTGACCAGCATCGCCTGGGGCGACTCGACGAAGATCAAGCCGGGACAGACAGTGCTGGCCTTCGGCAGCCCGTTCGGCTACTTCCAATTTTCTGTGACGCGGGGCATTGTGAGCGCCGTCGATCGGCCCAACCCCTACTCCGACGACGCCCGCAAGCCTGGGGACTTTATCCAGACCGACGCGGCGATTAATCCGGGCAACTCCGGCGGGCCACTGGTGAATGCCTACGGCGAGCTGATCGGCATCGACACGTTCATCATCTCGAACAGCGGTTCGTTTGCGGGTGCGGGATTCGCGATTCCCTCGCAGATTGTGCGGTCGAGCACCGAGGCCATCATCAAAGACGGCACGGTACACCACGGTTTCCTGGGCATCAGCATGAACGACGTGACGCCTGAGAACGCGAGCTTCTTTGAGCTGCCCGACGCTACCGGCGCGATTGTGAGCCAGGTAACGCCGGATTCGCCGGCGAGCAAGGCGGGCATCCAGCAGGGCGACGTGCTGCGCGAACTCAACGGCAAGAAGATCGTGAATGGCAGCGCCGTGCAGGTGGCCATCAGCCAGACCGCGCCTGGAACCCCGGTGGAAATTGGCATTCTGCGCGGCGGCAAGGCGCAGACGCTGAAGGTAACCGTGGGCGAGATGAAGTCGGTCACCACGACCGTCACTATGAAACGGTCGGATAGCGAAAACAAAGGCAAGCTCGGGCTCTCCGTCACCAGCGTGAACGATGAGACCCGGCGCCAGTTCCGCATCCCTGAGAACGTGAAGGGCGCTGTGATCCAGCAGGTTCGCCCGGGCAGCCCGGCGGACGATGCGGGCCTCGCCGCCGGCAACGTGGTGGAGGAAGTAAACCGCAAGCCGGTCGAGGACGCGGAGAGCTTTGTGAACCAGGTGAAGGCAGCGCCCGAGGGCAAGGACATTCTGTTGCTCGTGTGGGCGCGTGGCGGCGCAAGCTACCGCGTGGTGCACACGGCTCCCGAGCCTAACGGCAACAAACTGTAGACGGGGGGGCTTGATCCCCACATGGGGCGCTTCAATAAAACTATGCCAGCAGCTTGCGCGGGCTCCGGGTTCTCCCCGGCGCCCGCGTTTTTTTGGGTTCTGCGCGCGGGGATTGCGCTGCCGCGTTTCTGCTAAGATTCGGGCTGTTATTCGATACGCATTGCGGGACGCCGCGAAAAACGCCCGCGCCATGAGGAGATTCACGATGAGACTGGTTCCGATTCTTGCTTTGACTGCAATCCTGTCCACTTCGCTGCTGGCGCAGGAGGCGGGGACAACTTCGCCCGGCACCGCCGGCGGAATGAGCGCCGCGCAGAAGATCAAGTCGCCGGAGGTGCTGCCCGACGGGCGGGTCACGTTCCGGCTCTCCGCACCCAAGGCCACCGATGTGCAGCTGATGGCCAACTTCCCCGGCGGCCGCGGCCTGGCGATGACGAAAGATGCGAACGGCCTCTGGTCGGTGACCTCCGCGGCCCTCACGCCCGAGCTGTGGGCTTACTCTTTCCTGGTGGACGGCGTGAGGACGCTCGACCCCAACAACTACAACGTGGCGCGGGACGGCGTGGGTTTTATGAATACGCTGCTCGTGCTCGGCGACGAGTCCAAGGTCTTTGAGCCGCAGCGCGTGCCGCACGGCTCGGTCACGTCGATGTGGATTCCTTCGACGCCGATGGGCACTCCGCGGCGAGCCTTTATCTACACGCCTCCGGGCTATGAGGACGGCAAGGAGAAGTACCCGGTTCTTTATCTGCTGCATGGGTCGGGCGGCGACGAGGATGCGTGGCCGACGATGGGTATCGCCAACGTGATCATGGATAACCTGATCGCCACCGGCAAGACGAAGCCGATGATCGTGGTGATGCCAAACGCTTATTGGAGCGAGATCGCCTCGCTCGACCTGGCCGGCCCGCGCACCGCGCCGCCTCCGGGAGTGGGCTCGGGCGGAGTCGGGGCTACCGGCGGGTTTCAGAAGAACATCGACGACATCACCGGCGACCTGGTGCCGTATATCGACAAGCACTTTCGGACGGTGCCGAATCGTGAGAACCGCGCCATCGCCGGGTTGTCGATGGGCGCCGGGATCACCATGAACGTGGGCTTCCGCAAGCTCGACACGTTTGCTTGGATCGGGGTGCTGAGCTCGGGCAACTTCCAGAAGACGGCTACCTCGCCCGGCGGCACCGCGGCTCTGGATGCGATCAACCCCGACCTGCTGAAGGACCCGGCGAAGACCAACAAGGAGCTGAAGGTGTTGTTCTTCTCGGTGGGAACCGAGGATCCGCGCTATGCGTCGTTGAACGCGTTGATGGACGCGTTCAAGGCGGCGAAGGTGAACTACGTCTACAAGACGTATCCGGGCGTGCACGAGTGGAAGGTATGGAGACACTCGCTGGCGGATCTTGCGCCTATGCTGTTTCGGTAGGGTGCTGAACGCTTTTGGGAAACCGCCTGGCCGCTTGCGGCTGGGCGGTTTTTTTGGGTGAGTAGCGCATGTGCGAAAATTTAACTTTGCACAGCCAGAACCACTTTCGGCTGCTCGTGGTGCGACTGGGGGCCATGGGCGACATCCTGCACGCCCTTCCGGCGGTTACGGCCCTGCGCCTGGCGCATCCGGAGTGGGAGATCGGCTGGGTGGTCGAGCCGCGGTGGAGTGCGCTGCTCGAAGCAGGGACCGAGGGACGAAGAGAACAAGGGACCGAGGGACCAAGGGACCAAGGGACCGAGGGACTCGCTCGCGGAGTGCTGCGGCCGGTGGTCGATCAGGTGCATCTGGCGCCTGCTAAAGCCTGGGGCAAACAGCCTTTTGCGCTGGGGACGATGCGGGGGATTGCGGGGCTGCGGCGCGTGCTGCGGGCTTGCCGGTACGATGCGGTTCTCGACCTTCAGGGGGCTATCAAGTCGGCCGTGGTGGCGCGGATGGCTGGAGCGGCGAGAACGATTGGCGAGGAGAGTCCGCGGGAGAGGCCGGCGCGGTGGTTGTTTACGGAGCGGGTGGCGACGCGCGGGGGCCACGTGATCGAGCAGGATCTGGAGCTGGCCGGCGCGATTATGGGCGAGGCTCTGGCCTGGGCGCAGCCGATGCTGCCCGAGGACCCTGGGGCCGAGGCATGGTGCGATGCGCTCCTTGCCGGAGCCACCCATATCGCGGAGTTGGGCTCAGCTCCGGTTGCGATGCTTACGCCCGGAGCAGGTTGGGGCGCAAAGCGATGGCCGGTTGAGCGTTACGCCGAGGTGGCTCGGGGGCTGGTTGGGCGCGGGATGCGGGTGCTGGTGAACTCCGGTCCGGGCGAAGAGGCGATGGCGCGGGAGATCGAGCGGGGAACAGATGGAGCAGCGTTGCCGGTGGAGGCGTCGATTGCCGAGTTGATTGCGCTTGTACGACGCCTGGCGCTGTTTGTTGGCGGCGACACCGGACCGCTGCATCTGGCCTGCGCGCTGGGCCGGCCGGTGGTGGGTATCTACGGACCAACCGATCCGGGGCGAAATGGGCCTTTTGGTACACGGTTCCGGGTGCTTCGGAGTCCAACCAGTGTGCGCGACCACAGCCGGCGCGCCGAACCGGAGGCCGGGTTGCTAACCATTACACCCGAGGCGGTGCTGCGCGCCGCCGATGAGTTGCTGGGGAAGGAAGAGGTTCGATGACGGGCCAGAAACAGGTTGGGAAGTTGAGCGGCATGGAGCGCTGGCAACGGGTGGCCAGGCGCATCCGCGTGCCGCTGGGGTTTGTTGCGGCGGCGGTGTATCTGTTTGAGCTGTGGCGACACGAGCCGGCCGCGGCGGCGATTGCGTGGAGCCTGGTGCTGGTTGCGCCGGGAGTTGGGTTGAGAGCCTACGCGTCGGGATACGTCAAAAAGAACCGCGAGCTGGCGCAGACAGGGCCTTACGCATACACACGGAACCCGCTGTATCTGGGCTCGGTGCTGATCGGGGCCGGGTTTGCGGTGGCGCTGGGCAGTTGGGCCTTCGCGCTGGTTCTCGTAGTCTTCTTCGCGGCAATTTACATTCCGGTGATTGCGTCGGAGGAGCGGTTTTTGCGCTCGGCGTTTGCGGAGTTCGACGGGTATTGCAAGCGGGTTCCGCGGCTGATTCCGAGGCTTACGCCGGCGAGGGACGAGACCGCTGCAAGCGCCGAAGATGGGGCTGCGGGAGGGTTCTCCTTGAAGCTTTATCTACGTCACCGCGAGTACAATGCTTTGTTGGGGGCTGCTTTGCTTTACCTCAGCCTGCTGTTCCTGCGACCGGCATGCGAGGCTGTTCTCAAACGGGTGCAATGAGCGCGTTCCCGCGCTGTGCCCGGGTTGTTGTTGTGAGCGAAAGAAGACAAAAGGAGCCCTGCCCAAGTTGAAGATTCGCGGTCTTATTGGTTTACTTTTCTGCTTTTTGAGCGTAGCTGCGCCGGGCTGGAGCCAGCAGGCTCTGGATCTGCCCGCGCCCAAGGCCGGATTCAGCTTTCCTGACCGGCAGACGCTGACCTACGCCGTGGACTGGCGGGTGTTTTCGGCCGGTACGGCAACGATCCACTTTGACAGCGACGGCGCCCGGGAGCGGATCAGCGCTTCGGCGAGCACGATGGGCGCGATCAACCTGATCTTCCGCGTGGACGATCACTTTGAGTCGAGCTTCGACCGGCAGCGGGGCTGTACGCTTGAGTTCGACAAGCAGACGGTGGAGGGGCGGCGGCAGATCAACTCGACGCTGCGGCTGGACTACAACCAGGGCCGGTCGTTCATGGACATGAAGAACCTGGTGAAGGGCGAGACCAAGCACGAGGAGGCCGTGGTGAGCGGCTGCCTGAGCGATCTGCTGACCGGAGTCTTCTACGCGTCAAGCCAGCCGATGGAGCCGGGACACAACTTTGTGCTGCCGGTCTTCGACGCCCAGCGCGCCATCCCGGTGCTGATGAAGGTGGAGACTCGCGAGGAGATCAAGACACCGCTGGGAACCTTCAAGACGGTCAGGGTGCATCCGACAGCGGACGCCGGCGTGGTGAAGAACCGGGGCGACATCTGGATCTGGTACACGGACGATGAGCGGCATCTGCCGGTGCAGATGCAGGCGCGGCTGTTCTGGGGAACCATTACCTTCCGGCTGACGGGGAACGAGAACAAGTAACATGGGTCAGGTTTCAGGGATCGGCGCTGGACTAGATCGATAGAGGAGCACATTTTCCATGTCTCAAACAGCATCCGCGGCCGGGTCGCGGCTCAGGCTGAGCGATCTTGCGCCGCACACGTTTCAGTCCGAGATCCGGGCCATGACGACGGAGTGCGACCGGATCGGCGGCATCAACCTGGCGCAGGGTGTGTGCGACACGCAGATTCCGGCTGTGGTGGAGGCGGGCGCCGCCGAGGCCATGCGTGCAGGGGAGAACATCTACACGCGCTGCGACGGCATTGCGCGGCTGCGCGAGGCGATTGCGGCCAAGCAGTTGCGCGAGTACGGGCTGAGCTACGACGCCGACCGCGAGGTGATGGTGACGAGCGGCGCGACGGCCGGACTGCATGTGGCGGCGATGGCGCTACTCAATCCCGGCGACGAAGTGATCGTGTTTGAGCCGTTCTACGGCTACCACGTGAATACGCTCAAGTCGCTGCGGGCGGTTCCGGTTTTTGTTGGGTTGGCTGCGCCGGACTGGGAGCTCGATCTCGATGCCCTGCGGGCGGCGGTAACACCGAGGACCAGGGCGATTCTGCTGAATACGCCGGGGAATCCGAGCGGCAAGGTGTTTACGCGGGCCGAGACCGAGGCGGTGGCCGCGGTTTGCAAAGAGTACGACCTGTTTCTGTTCACCGACGAGATCTATGAGTACTTTGTGTACGACGGGGCGGAGCACATTGCGCCGGCGACGCTCGACGGGATGCGGGAGCGGACGATTGCGATCTCGGGGTTCAGCAAGACGTATTCGGTGACGGGCTGGCGTGTAGGCTATATGACGGCGGACGCGCGCTGGATGCCGGCGATGGCGCACTTTCACGATTTGACCTATGTTTGCGCGCCCGCGCCGCTGCAGCATGGAGTGGCGGCGGGGCTTGAAAAGCTGGGTCCGGAGTTTTATAAACAGCTTGCGGTGGACCACCGCTCCAAGCGCGAGAGGCTGTCGGCTGCGCTGCGCGAGGCCGGGATGGACCCGCACTGCCCGCCGGGCGCCTATTACATTCTGGCCAGCGCCGACCATCTGCCCGGAGCTACGGCGGCGGAGAAGGCGCGGGCACTGATGGCGCGGACAGGCGTGGCTTCGGTGGCTGGTTCGGCCTTCTTCCGGCCCGGACGCGGAGAGAACCTGCTGAGGTTCTGCTTTGCCAAGAGGGACGGGGAGCTGGACGAGGCCTGCGAACGGCTGCGGCACGGGTAAGGCAGCATTCGGCCGTCGCGGTCCATTAGACTTGTAGGCGATGACATCGACTGACAGAGTGCGCGGAGTTCTGGGCGCGGGGGCGCTGGTGTGCCTGCTTGCGCTGAGCGGGTGCGGGATGCCGGGAGAGCCTCAGGCGCCTTCGCTTGAGCTTCCTGTGCCGGTGAGCGACTTGAGCGGCGCTCGGACGGGCGATGTTGTGGCTCTGGCCTGGACGATGCCGAAGAACGACACGTCGAAGGTGGCTCTGAAGGCGAATGAGGCTGTTGCGGTGCGGGTGTGCCGGGCCGAGGGTGCGGGCGTTTGCGTTGCGGCGGGCGAGCTGAATGTGTTGCCGGGCGCGAAGGGCAGCTTTACTGAGACGCTCAGTGGGCCGCTGGCTGGCGGTACCCCGCGCGCGCTAAATTATTTCGTTGAACTCAAGAACAAGCGCGGCCGTTCGGCGGGGATGTCGAATGCGGCGACGGTGCTGGCCGGGCTGGCTCCGTCGGCGGTTGCGAGTTTGAGCGCTGAAGTGCGCCGCGACGGCGTGGCGCTGCACTGGACTCCTGAGGCCGGCGAGGGTTCGCTGAGCGCTGTGCGGCTGGTGAGGAAGCTGGTAAGTCCACAGGCGGTCGCGAAGCAGAAGCAGGGGCCGCTGGCTCCGGCGATCGAGCCTGCGGAAGAGAGCCTCCTCGTGACAGCAGGCAGCGCGCGCGGCGGCGCTCTCGACAAGGGCGCGCGGTTTGGAGAGTCGTACGAATACCGGGCGCAGCGGGTTGTGTGGGGCATGGCGGGCGACAAGAAGCTCGAGCTCGATGGGCCGCTCTCTGCCCCTGTGCACGTGGATGTGGTGAACGTTTTTGCTCCGGCGGTGCCGGAGGGGCTGGCGGCTGTGGCAAATCCGGGAGCGAACGGATCTGCGGCTTCGATCGATTTGAGCTGGCAGCCGGACACAGAGAGCTACCTGGCCGGGTACGCTGTGTACCGGCGCGAAGGCGCGGGCGAGTGGCGGAGGGTTTCAGGCGCGCAGCCGGTGGTGGGTCCGGGTTTCCACGATGCCAATGTGCAGGCCGGGCACACTTACGAGTACGCGGTGACGGCGCTTGGCGACAACGGGCATGAGAGCGCGCGGTCGGCGGCGGCGCAGGAGACGGTTCCGGAGCAGTAATCCCCTGGTTGGTTGAAGATCGAGTGAGGTCAAATGAGGTATTGCCGGTTTTTGCTGGGCGGGCGCGCGCACTACGGAAAAGTGGAAGAGCGCGCCGGCGAGCTGTGGATTGTGGAGCCTGTGGACGCGCCGGAAGAGGATTTCCGGTTTCGCACCGAGAACGGCGGCAGCGCTTCGGGCCGATTTGCGCCGATGCTGTTGAACCGTGCAGAGCTGCTTGCGCCGGTGACGCCTTCGAAGATCGTCTGCGCGGGGCGCAACTATGCCGATCACGCCAAGGAGTTGGGCAACGAGGTTCCGAAGGAGCCGCTGCTGTTCTTCAAGCCGCCATCGTCGCTGCTCGCGCCGGGGGGAACGATTGTGCTGCCGCGGCTCTCAGAGAAGGTGGACTATGAGGGCGAGCTGGTGCTGGTGATCGGCAGGCGGACACACAAGCTCGCTGTCGATGGCGACTGGCGGGGAGCGATCCGGGGATGCACGCTGGCCAACGATATTTCCGCGCGCGACCTGCAAAAGCGCGACGTACACTTTACGCGGGCCAAGGGGTTCGATAGTTTCTGCCCGGTTGGGCCGATCGTGAGCGACGAGTTGGACCTGGGCGCGCCGCAGACCATCCAGACGCGGTTGAACGGCGAGTTGCGGCAGGATGGATCGACCAAGGACTTCATCTTTTCGATTCCGTTTGTGCTGAGCTGGGTCTCGGCGGTGATGACGCTGGAGCCGGGCGACCTGATTTTGACGGGAACACCTTCGGGCGTGGGCCAGTTGAAGGGCGGAGACCGCGTAGAGGTGAGCATGGCGGGACTGGGCGTACTGACGAATACGGTGGAAGCTGAGTAAGCAGGCCGACGGCGAGTAACAGAAGCCGCACACATGTTGATTTTCCCAAGGAGGCGTTATGGCGAATTTATTGGAGCAGTTACGTACTTATACGACGGTTGTTGCCGATACCGGCGACTTTGAAGCGATGGAGAAGTTTCGTCCGCAGGATGCTACGACGAACCCTTCGCTGATTACGGCGGCGGCGCAGATGCCACAGTATCAGGCACTGGTGGACGGCGTGCTGAAGGCCGCGAAGGCAGAGCTGGGCGCGGGCGCGAAGGACGAGGACGTTGCGAATCTTGCCTTCAAGCGGCTGGCGGTCGAGTTCGGCAAGAAGATTCTGGCCATTGTGCCGGGACGCGTTTCTACCGAAGTTGACGCACGGCTTTCGTTCGATACCGAGAAGACCGTTGAGGTGGCGCGAGACATTATTGCGATGTACGCGAAGGAGGGAATCGCGAAGGAGCGGATCCTGATCAAGATCGCCTCGACGTGGGAAGGAATTCGCGCTGCGGCGATTTTGGAGAAGGAAGGGATCCACTGCAACCTGACGCTGCTGTTTGGATTGCACCAGGCGGTTGCCGCTGCCGAGGCGGGGGCGACGCTGATCTCGCCGTTCGTGGGCCGGATTCTGGACTGGTACAAGAAGGACACGGGCCTGGACTACAAGGGCGCGGACGATCCCGGCGTGCAGTCGGTGACGAAGATCTACAACTACTTCAAGCACTTTGGGCATAAGACCGTGGTGATGGGAGCGAGCTTCCGCAACACGGGCGAGATTACAGAGTTGGCCGGCTGCGATCTGCTGACAATCTCTCCGCAACTGCTGGGCGAACTGGCGGCGGCCGAGGGCGTGCTGGAAAAGAAGCTCGACGCGGAGAGCGCAAAGGCCATGAAGATTGAGAAGATTGCGATGGACCGGGCTGCGTTCGATGCGATGCACGAGGCCGATCGCATGGCGAAGGAGAAGTTGCAGGAGGGGATCGACAGCTTTTCCGCGGCGCTGGTGAATCTGGAGGATTTGCTGGCAAAGCGGCTGGCGGGGCTGGAGGCTAGATAAAGAGTCTGGAAGCAGGAGGTCATAGATGGGTGAGAAGGTAGTTTTGCGCGCGGAGGACGGGCACGAGCTCGATGCCTATGTGGCGCGGCCGGTTGGAGAGCCGATTGCCGGGCTGGTTGTGGTTCAGGAGGTCTTCGGGGTCAACGACCACATACGCCGCATGACGGATGAGTGGGCGCGTGACGGATTTCTGGCTGTAGCGCCGGCTATGTTCGACCGGATAGAGCGGAATGTTGACCTGAGCTACGAGGGCGACGATCTGATTCATGCGCGTACCTTCAGCCCGCGGGTGGACTCTGAGAAGGCGCTGCTAGACCTGAATGCCGCGATTGCTTTTGCCCGGGCCAGCAAGATCAAGGTGGGCATCGTCGGGTACTGCTTTGGCGGGTCGATGGCGTACATGGCGGCTGCGCGGTTGAAGGTGGATGCGGCGGTGGGCTATTACGGCGGCAGGATACTTTCGCAACCGGAGCCTGTGCCTCAGTGCCCGACGATGCTGCACTTCGGCCGGCTGGACGGACACATTCCGGTTGAGGGTGTGGAGAAGCTGGCAGCGGCGCATCCTGAGATCCCGGTTTATCTTTACGATGCGGGGCATGGGTTCAGCTGCGACGCGCGCGCTAGCTACCATGCCGAGTCGGCGCGATTGGCGCGGGAGCGATCGCTTGAATTTCTAAATAAATACCTGACCAGGTAAAGGGAATTTGAGGTGTGAGTTATTTCGGCCCTGTTGCTGTTGGCGGCAGGGCCGTTGTGTTTTTGTGGAGTTTCAGTTTTGAGGCGCTGGGGTAAGTGCTTATGGCTTCTGGAACTTTTTACTCCGACCATACGGCGAGCGTGTTTCCTACGCCATCGTTGAAGTGGAAGCGGCGTCCGCCGGGGAAGTCGAAGGTTGGGACGGTGATGGTGCCGCCGGATGCGACGATTGCCGCTTCTGTGGCCTTGAGGTCGGTAGAGTAGAGAACGATGAGCGGGGCGGCCGCTCCGGCGGTCTGGCCGGGCTCCGAGCGGCGAAAACCACCGCTAAGGCCTGCTTCGTAAGCGCGGAAGCTGGTGTAGTCCGGTCCCCAGTCCTGAAAGGACCAGTTGAAGGCCTTGACGTAAAAGTCCTTTGCCTTCTGGATATCGGGGGTGGCGAATTCAATGTAGCTGATCTGGTGGTGATTTCTGGCGCGTGCCATCCTGGTTCTCCCTGGAACCCGAGAGCGATGACCGTGGGGAGAGGATCCGGGGTGACCCCCCGATTGCCTCGATCCGATCTCTTCCGAGTGCAGGTGGAAACCTGAATCTCGAACCCGCCCGGGCTGCCGAGTTACGGAATTACGGTAGCAGATTCAGAAGGGAGAGGGAAAGGCGATAGGGGACAAATCGACGGAAGAACAGGCGGGGTGGCACGGTAGGATGGTTGCGGGTTGTTCGATAGGTTTTTCTGTGGCGGCCTGAAGCGGGAGGGAGAGAGACAATGCGATTGGGGTGGATGGGATGTGCGGCGGCGATGGTGCTGAGCGCGAGTGTGTTTGCGGCGGGGCAGAGTGGGCCAAAGCCGGTGTTGACGGGCGTGGCGCACGTGGCGCTGCGGGTGACGAACATGGAAGACGAGCTGGCGTTTCTGGCCAAGCTTGGTTTTGAGATGTCTTCGGCGGTCGAGAAGGATGGCAAGGTGCAGTTCTACTTCGTCAAGATCAACGACACCGAGTTTATCGAGGTGCATCCGAAGATTGCGCCGAATGGGACACCGCAGCCGCTGGGCTACAACCACATCTGCTTTGTGACCAACAACGCCAACGCGCTTTATGCGCAGTGGGCCGCGGCGGGGCTTAAACCGACCGATGTGTCCAAGGGTCCGGATGGGACCGCGGAGTTCGGGGCCAAGGATCCAGAGGGGCGGCTGACCGAGGCGCTTGAGATCCTGCCCGGCTCCGATCCGGACAAGGATAAGGGCAAGCACCTGGGCGCGGCGCGGGTTTCAACATGGCTGATGGGCGTCGATCTGCCCGTGGGCGATGTTGCAGCAGAGCAGAAGTTCTTTGAGGGCGTTGGCTTTACCGGCAAGGTCGAGGGCGAAAACGTGAGCCTCAGCGCGCCGGGGTCCAATGTGCGCCTGGTGCTTCGGCCCGCCAAGGAAGGCGTGAAGCCCAAGCTGATGTTCCAGATCGACGAAACCGCGAAGGCCGCCGCGGCACTGACCGGAGCAGGGCTGAAGTTCGACCGGAGCCCGCTAAGCCTTGTGGTTCTTGACCCGGATGGGAACCAGATTCAGCTGCGAGCATTTCCGAAGTTATAGCGCGCGTTGCACTAAGGCAAGACTCGACAGGGGCCTTCGGGCCCCTGTTTCTCTTGGGAAGTTGTTTTCGAAGGTCTGCGTTCCGGCTTCTAATCGGCAGGGATGGAAGCGGACTCGCGCTGGGCTCGGGCTGCGACGGGATCGATGAGCAGACCGGAGCCCAGTTCGTCGAAGGCCTGATCCCATCTGAGGCGGTCTTCCTTGGCAAGGAGGGCTAGCTCTTCCGGAGGAGTGCGGAGTAGCTCGTACCAGATGTTCTGGGCCTGCCAGAGGTTGGTCTCAAAGGGGAGTTCGGCCAGGGTTCTGGCGAGAGCGAGAGCGCGCTGGAGCTGATCGAGGGAGCCCGAGGAGACCTGCAGCTCGACCATGGCGCGCTTCATACGCTGATCGGCGAGGTAGGAAAGGGTCGGGGCATCGAGCTGAATCTGGTCGGAGTTTGCGCGCTGGAGCCAGGCGCGCATCTGGGCGGCGTCGATGGGGTCGCTCTCAAGGATGCGGCGAAGACCGGCGTTGATGGCGAATCCGGCGGCGAGGGTGAGCGCGGGGGGCTTGGGCAGTCCGGCCTGCGCCAGATAGTGCAGCAGGCTGGCGTGATCCTCGTAGATGACCGTGAGCGAGCTTTCAATATCCCAGAGGGTGGAGTTGAGGATGAGCTGCACGATGCGGCGCTGCTCGTCTGTGAAGAGCGAGGTGAGGGAATAGTCGGCGTGGCCGTAGACGCGATCGATGATGCGGATCACTTCAGGGAAGTCGGCGCGGAGAACCTGATCGGCGGCCTGGGCGGCAAAGGTAGCGAAGCCGGCGGCGTCTTCTGCCGAGTAGGGACGCAGTGCCGCGGTTATGTTCTGATCGCCAAAGTGGAGAACGGCGAAGGAGAAGCTCTCCGCATCGCGGGTAAGTGTGTTTTCAATGGCGACGCGGCCCACGGCAAGCCGTCCGCGGCCGGAGGTGAAGACCTCGTTGGATATGCGGCGGACGCGGTAGCAGTAGAGGTCGGTCTCAGGCGGATAGGACGTGAAGACCGAGCTGATGGCGTAGTGCGCGGCGACCTGCTCGAGGCTGAGCTTCTTTGCGGCTTCGCACAGGCAATAGATGGCGGCGCCGTCGGCAGCCGCGGGGTCGTTCGATTTGGCCTGGGCGAGGCGGTTGAGGAAGGCTGGTTCGAGGGCGGCGGCCTGCGAGCTGAAGAGCTGGCCGGCGAGCTGAAGCACACGTGCAGCGTAGGCGACGATCTGAACGGTCTCAATGCCGGAGATGTCGTCGAAGAACCAGCCGCAACTGGTGTACATGAGCTGGGCGTGGCGCTGCATCTCCATAAGACGGAGGGCGCGGGCGCGCTCGTCCGGGCTGAGCACGTGGGTTTGGTGGGCACTGAAGAACAGATCGATGGACTCGGGGTTTCGATCGAGGATGACCTGGATGTAGCCGTCGCGAGCGGCCCAGACGTCGTGGAAGAGTTTCTCTCCTTCCTGTTCCGTGAGGGGGACGAGAGCGTCTCGGAGGTCGTCGAGGGCCTGGCGAAGCGGGGTGCGCCACTTCTGGTTCCAGCCAGCTCGGCCGCCGTTGCATCCGCAGTCGGAGCGCCAGCGCTCGACGCCGTGCGCACAGCTCCACGAGGTGTTTTGCACGATCTCGCACTCATACTCGGGAGGAAACTTGGCCAGGTAGGAGGCGAAGTTGGCCAGGCGGACGCTGGGGTCCTTCTCAAGGAGGGTGAGGGCGTAGGCCAGAGCCATCTCGCCGTGCTTGTGGTGATGACCGTAGGTCTCGCCATCCGTAGCCACGCTTGAGAGCTGCGGATCGGGCGAGTCTTTGAAGCCAGCCTTTAGGCGCGCGGCCAGGGTTTCGCCGGAGTTGAGCAGACCTTCAAAAGCTATGGCGCGAGAGGTGGGACCGTTGTAGAAGAAGACAGCGATGGAGACGCCGGACTCAAAGCGGATGAGGTAGGGCCTTGTGGTGTCGACGGATATTTCTGGAGTATCGGTCCAGGAGGCGTTGGGGTCTTTGAGGGGGCGAATGCGGCGGCACTGATGGGGCGCGAGCACGGTGAATCGGATGCCGTGCTGGGCGAGCAGCTCAAGGGATTCGTTGTCGGCAGCGGTCTCGGCCAGCCACATGCCTTCCGGCTCAGCGCCAAAGTGGTGTTCGTAGTCGGCGATGCCCCAGCGGATCTGGGTGATGCGGTCGCGGGTGCTGGCCAGAGGCAGAATGATGTGGTTGTAAGCCTGTGCCATGGCCGAGCTGTGGCCGGAGAACGTGAGCCGGCTTCGGCGCTCGCCCTCCTGGATCATGCGGTAGGTGCGCGGCGCGTTCGCGCTGAGCCAACTGAGCAGCGTGGGGCCGAAGTTAAAGCTGATGCGGGCGTAGTTGTTGGCGATGCGGCCGATTAGCTTTTTGCCGTTGAGGATGCGGGCTGCGCCGTTGGGAGCGTAGCACTCGGCGCAGATGCGCTCGTTCCAGTCATGGAAGGGCGCGGCGGTGTCCTGAATCTCGACCGACTCCAGCCACGGGTTCTCCCTCGGAGGCTGGTAGAAGTGGCCGTGGACACAGATGTAACGTTTGCCTTGCGCCATACAGGTCTTATCGGCCAGCGGTGTTGAGGGACATGCGGCCGCCTTCGCCTTATTTTAGGCCCGTCCGGCGGGCGGGGTGCCGCGCGCCAGGTCGCAGGCGCGCCAGAGATACCAGCTTGCGACACTGCGGTAGGGGGCCCAGCGGCTGCCGCGTTTGAGGAGGACCTCCGGTTTGGGCAGGTCGGCGGCTTCGACGGGGCGGGTCTTGGGGAGACGCAGGAAGGTGAGCGCATAGCCCTTGCGGACCCCGTAGTCGCTTACGGGAAGCACGTCGGGGCGGCCCAGACGGAAGATGAGCAGCATTTCGACGGTCCAGGGGCCGATGCCGCGGACTTGGGTGAGGTGTTCGACGATCTCGGCGTCGGACATTTTGAGGATGGCGCGGTGGGAGGGGACTGTTCCGTCTAGGGTGCGCGCGGCAAGGTCGCGGAGAGCTTTGATTTTGTTGGCGGAGACGCCGGCGGCGCGGAGGCGGTCTTCCGGCGTGTCAAGCAGGGCCTGGGGCGCCGGGTCTCCGCCGTAGATCTCGCGGACACGGCGGTGGATGGTGGCCGCGGCCTTGCCGTGGAGCTGCTGGTAGAGGATGGACTCTAGCAGCGACTCAAAGGGCGAGGGCGCGGGATCGAGACGAAGTGTGAAGGGGCCGGCACGGTCGATGAGCGCGCCGAGCTTAGGGTCGGCGGCACGAAGATGGGCGATTGCGCCGGCGGGATCGAAGGGGAGCTTGCGGCTGCGGCCGTCATGGATCATGGGAGGAGTCTAATGATCGCCTGTGCTAAAGGGCAAATCGGCGTGGGATTCTGACCCTCGAGTGCGAGTAACATGGGAGAGTAAAGAGCGAGGTGTATGCGCCATGAAGATGCGGCCGGGAACGCAAACGGGATTCTTGCTGTGCGGCAAGGAGTGGATTGAGGGTGAGACGCTCGATGTGCGCTCGCCGTGGGACCAGGGATTGGTGGGTCGCGTAACGCGGGCGACTCGCGCCGACGCGCGCGAAGCCGTGAAGCATGCCGTTGCCAGCCTGCGCCGCACACGGGCGCTGCCGCGCTGGAAGCGGCGCGAGATTCTGGAGGATGTTGCGGCGGCGCTCATCGAGCAGAAGGACCGGTTCGCGCATCTGATCGTGGCCGAAGCCGGCAAGCCACTGCGGCTGGCGCGTGCCGAGGTGGATCGCGCGGTGCTGACCTTCAAGACCGCGGCAGAAGAGGCGGCGCGGCTGGGCGGCGAGAGCATTCCGCTGGACCTGGCGCAGGGCACAGAAGGCCGCTGGGGGCTGCTGCAACGATTTCCTGTAGGTGTCGTGCTGGGGATTACTCCGTTCAACTTTCCGCTGAACCTGGTGGCGCACAAGGTTGCGCCGGCGATGGCGGCCGGCTGCCCGATGATTTTGAAGCCGGCGTCGCAGACACCGTTCACCGCGCTGGCGCTCGGCGAGGTGATTGTGAAGGCGGGCTGGCCCGAGGATGCGATCGCCGTGCTGACGCTGGATAACACCGACGCCGCATGGCTGGCTGAGAAGGAAGATCGCATCAAGCTGGTGAGCTTTACCGGTTCGGCGCGCGTGGGCTGGGAGCTGAAGGCGCACTCCGGGCGCAAGCGCGTACTGCTGGAGCTGGGCGGGAATGCGGCGCTGATCGTGCACGGAGACTGGCAGGATCTGGATGCAGCGGCTGCGCGCACCGCGATGGGAGCCTTCGGGTACGCCGGGCAGACCTGCATCAGCGTGCAGCGGGTGTTTGTGGACCGGACGATCTTTCACTCGTTCGTGTGGAAGCTGGCGGACTGCGTAAAGGCGCTGGCTTTGGGCGGCGCGAGCGATGAAACGACCGAGGTGGGTCCGCTGATCCGGCCCGCCGATGCCGATCGCGTAGAGGCCTGGATCAAGGAGGCTGTAGAAGGCGGCGCAAAGATTGTGGCCGGCGGCGAGCGCAAGGGTTCGGTCATCATGCCGACGGTTCTGACTGCGACAAAGCCGGACATGAAGGTTCGCGACGACGAGGTCTTTGGACCGGTAGTGTGCGTGGAGCCGTATGACGATTTTGAGGATGCGCTGGCCGAAGTGAATCACTCAAAGTACGGGCTGCAGGCGGGCCTGATGACCCGCGACGCCGGGCGCATTATGAAGGCTTACCGAGAGCTTGAGGTTGGCGCGCTGATCGTGGGCGACACGCCTTCGTGGCGCATCGACCCGATGCCGTACGGAGGCGTGAAAGACTCCGGGCTGGGACGCGAGGGCGTTCGCTGGGCTATTGAGGAGATGACAGAGCCACGGATGATGGTGATGGCGGCGCTGGACTGAGGGCGCTTGCGCGCACGCGACGATGCCTTTTGCTGGCGGTCAGTTTGCCATCTTCAGCATGGCCTTCACATCATCGGCGTGGGGTCCGTCCGGGGCCAGTTCAAGATACTTCTGTAGAGCCTGGCGGGTTTCCGGACTGATCGAAACGCCGCCCTTTCCATCGATGGGCGCGTCGGCAAAGAGTATAGAGCCGAGGACAAACCATGCGTTGGCGCGCGTTGGGTCAACTTGGACGCTCTTGCGGCACGCGGGCAGCCCGTTCTGAGTGTCGCCGATGTTATAGAGAGTTGCGCAAATGTTGAAGTACGGCTGACCCGGGCTGGCGGACAGGGCCGCGGACTGGTTATAGGCATCGATCGCCTCTGAGTTGCGGCGCAGCTTCAGATAGGCGTTGCCACGGGAAAGATAGATCTTCGACTTCTGTTCCTTCCAGGCGGCGTCTGGCTGGCCCGCGGCGGGTTTTTCTCGCTCCTCAGCCTCCAGGGCACGGTCTGTCGTGGTGATGGCGTCCTGCGGCGCATTGGAGTAGATTTGTGCGTTGGCAAGCTGATCGAGGTTTTCAGCCGAGGAACGGATGTCTACCAATTTTTGTGCCGCGGCAGTGGCGGCCTGCCAGTCCTTGTCCTGGAGGGCCTGTGTGTAGGCAACCTTCAGTGTTTCAGGCGATGTTTGCGGTGGAGCAGGCTGAGATTGCCCGATTACCGGGCACGCGGAGACGCAGCAGAACAGCACAGCGGTAAACAGAGACGATGCACGCAACAAGATACACCTCCGGCCTGGGGCTGAGTGATGGGATCACATTAGCCCCTCAAGAGGTGGAAGGCAAGTCCTGAGACCATCAACTGGCCTTGCGGAACGTATGCACCTTCTAAGGTCAGAGAGCCTGGTTGCGGGCGATCCGCGCTATCTCGGGAATTTCATGCCGGTGCGAAGGGCTCTGGTTTGGAATAGACCATGCCTCACACGATAAGTCATCGTGGCGCCCGATGCGAGATGCTTAGCCGCTCTTAGGCTGACTTGGCTTTCTTGGCGCGAACAGCCGCCCAGCGCTTCTTTTGCGCATCGGCAATGCGTTTGCGGGCGTCGGCACTGAGAACGCGTTTCTTTCTCGTCTTCCTGGCCGGGGCTGCGGAAGTCTTGCTGGATTTGGCGGGGAGTCCAACCTGGCCCGAGTTGCTAAGGAGCGCGCGAGCTTGCGTGAGGCGCGCTATTTCTGAGTCTATCTGCGCGAGGATCGCATTAATGTTCATTGTGTAAGGATACATCGAAAACGGGCGACGCCGTCAAGAGATTGCTGTGCCGGATGGGTTTGACTGCTTGTGCCCATTCAGTAGCGGGACAGGCGGACGGCCTGTCCCGTTACCTATTCGGGAGTATCGATTACTTAGGAGCCTAGATACATTACGTGGATGTAAGTACCGAGGCGCACGTTATAGGCGAGATACCAGCCTTCGTGATCGGGGTCCTGGTAGATGACGATCTGATCGGAGCCCCAAAGCCAGTCGGCGCAATAGGGAAGATCGTAGGGAGCAACACTCCAGTACCAGCCATTGAACCAGAACCGCCCTGGTCCACCGCCTCCTAGGCGCCAGACAAAGCGAGGGCCAAAGCCGCCAATGAAGCGGCCGTGTTCCCAGGGACGATCGATTCGATAGTGGAGATCTTCGCGTCCTGTATCGTGGCCAACCCAGACTTTTCCATCGACATGCGGCGTCACCGGATGTCCCGCGTGGTCGGCGAAGTTATGGTTTGGCTCGTAGACCCGCGGTTGGCCATGATATGGCTGTGGGCTGCGAGATGGGGGCTTGACCTGTCGTTGCGCGAGAGCCGGCAGCGATGCCATTGCCAGTGCAAGGATTGCGATGTGGGCGGTACGCATATTTCCTCCTTTTGAGGTAGATCGTTTCGTGTCCTACGGGAACTGACACGCAGGCTTCCAATCGGTAATGAGAAGAACCGTGGTTTGTGGACTATGACGCCGTCCGGACTGCCATGTTACTCACTTTCCCGTAGACCCTACAAGGGAAAAGAAGTTGCAGAGGGGGAGGAATCTCGTTTGCGCTCAGCCCCGGAAGGAAGGGTTGGGGGTACCCGAGAAAGAGAAAGAACGGGCCGGGGCCCGTTCTTTGTTGGAGTTCCTCTTGTCTGGTGCGATCACGCATGGGCGGGAGCACGGCGCCAGGCGTAGAGCGGGAAGTGGTCGCACAACTCGGCGACCTCGCCGCGGATGCGCGCCAAAGCCGCGTCATCGCCGCGTTGTTCGAGAGCCTTGGCGATCCATGCGCCGATGAGGCGCATCTCGGGCTCCTTCATGCCGCGCGTAGTAAGTGCCGGTGTGCCGACGCGGATGCCGGAGGGCTTGAGAGGCGGGTTGGTGTCCCAGGGAATGGAGTTCTTGTTGACGGTGATGCCGGCCTTGCCGAGAGCGGCTTCAGCCTCCGAGCCGAGGATGCCCTTCTCAAAAACATCGACGAGCATGAGGTGATTGTCTGTGCCGCCGGAGACGAGGCGGTAGCCCGCCGACTGCAAGGTCTCCGCCAGGACCTTGGCGTTTGCCACGATCTGAGCGGAGTAGTCGCGGAAGTCCGGGCGCAGCGCCTCAGCAAAGGCGACGGCCTTGGCGGCGACGATGTGGACGAGCGGGCCGCCCTGTTCGCCGGGGAAGACCGCACGGTCGATGGCCTGCGCGAACTCCTTGAAGGAGAGGATGAGGCCGGAGCGGGGGCCGCGGAGGGTTTTGTGCGTGGTGGTGGTGGTGATGTGGGCGTGGGGAATCGGAGAAGGGTGTACGCCGCCGGCAACGAGCCCGGCGATGTGTGCCATGTCAAAGACAAACTTAGCGCCCACCTTGTCGGCGATCTGGCGCATGCGCGCAAAGTCCCAAAGACGGGGATAGGCGCTGGCGCCACCGATAATCATCCTCGGCTGCTCCTTGACGGCCACTGCTTCGAGTTCGTCGTAGTCAATGGTCTCGGTATCTTTGCGGACGTGGTAGAAGGTGGTCTTGTAGAGTCTGCCCGCAAAGCTGAGACGGTGGCCGTGGGTGAGATGACCGCCGTGGGAAAGGTCGAGACCCAGGATGGTGTCACCGGGCGCAATGATGGAGGCGTAAGCGGCGGCATTGGCCTGTGAGCCGGAGTGGGGCTGTACGTTAGCGTGTTCGGATCCGAAGATCTGTTTGGCGCGGTCCCGGGCCAGATTTTCGACGATGTCGGCGTACTCGCAGCCACCATAGTAGCGGCGGCCGGGGTAGCCCTCGGCATATTTGTTGGTGAAGATGGAACCGGCTGCTTCGAGGACTGCTTCGGAGACGAAGTTCTCGCTGGCGATCATCTCCAGGCCTTCATGCTGTCGGAGGGTTTCATTGTCGATGGCGGCGGCGACCTCGGGGTCGACCTGGGCGAGGGAAAGAGGCATGCGGTCAGTCATAAGGAAATTTTACGGCAATTGACCGCAGGGTTGCGCCGGGGCAGGGGCCGGGTTTCGTAGACTGGATGCGAGCGCAGAAGTTGCTTTTTGGGAGTGGAAGATGACGGTTTTCGAGAGGGTGTTTTGGGGTGTGGCCATTGCGGGTTTTGGTTTGGCGGCCGCGTGTGCGCAGGGAACCAGCATCGATGCTACCGTGCTTCAAAAGGCGAACGGGGGAGATGCAGCGGCGCAGGTGCAGGCCGGGGAGCTGTATGCCAAGGCCGCCGCGACCGAGCAGGATCGCGATGTGATTCCGCAGGACTGGAAGCTGGTAGAGACCTGGTACAGGAAGGCCGCCGAGCAGGGCTATATTCCGGGCGAGCTGCATCTGGCTGCGCTTTATCGCGATGGCGGCGGCAAAACCATTGCTCGCGACATGGTGCAGGCGGCTGCCTGGTACAGGAAGGCGGCCGAACAGGGTGACACGGGCGCGCAGGGGACGGTAGGGATGCTGTATATGCTTGGCCAGGGAGTGGCGCGCAGCGACGGCGACGCCTATTTCTGGCTGGATGTGGCGGCGAATACCCCGGGGCCGAATCAAGGGCAGTACATTGCGAACCGGCAAACCGTGGGCATGCGGCTGACCACCACCGAAGTGGACGATATTCACTACCGCGCGATGAAGTGGAAAGCGGCTCACCCGCCGAAAGCTCCTGTCAATTGATGCCTGCTCTCTAAGGGTTTGTGGGCAGCGCTTACGCGTTTCTTACGCTTCGGGTCTTGGCTCAACTTCTGTAGCCCTTCTTTCCACTATGCTTGAACTACATGGCTGCTTTCAGAACTCCTCATCGTCTTAGTCTCTTCTCGATCGTTTTGTTTGCTATATCCGTTTGCTGCTCGTGCGCGAGTGCCCAGAGCGGCGCTGTGCATTTGACGCCTGCTGTGGTCGAGGTGGGCGCGCCAGAGCTGATTGAAGTGCAGGCGCCAGCCGATGCGGTGTTGAGCGGGGATTGGCTGGGACGTGAGTTGCATTTCTTCCGCGGATCGAGTGGACGCGTGTGGTTCGCGCTGGCCGGAGTGGATGTGCAGGCGGAGCCAGGTATCTCTGAGCTGCGAATTAAAGAGAAGCTGAGTAATGGCGAGACGCGGGATCTTTCTGTGGCTGCGAAGATCAACACCGGACACTACAAGAGCGGGAAGCTGACGGTTTCTCCGAAGTTTGTGGAGCCTCCCGTGGAGGCTATGGCGGAGATCAAGGCTGAGGTAGAGCTGAAAAAGCGCGTCTTTGGTTTGAGCGCCGAACAGCCTCTGTGGGCTGGGAATTTTCGCGCGCCGGTGGCTGCGGAGTCGACCGACAGCTTTGGGACGCGGCGGACGTTTAACGGCAAGCTTGCCAGCGTTCACCAGGGGATGGATTTTCGCGCCTCGACCGGGACGCCGGTACGTGCTGGCAACAGCGGCACTGTAGTGCTGGCCCGCAAGCTCTATTACGAAGGGAACTGCGTGGCGATCGATCACGGGCTGGGGCTATACACGATCTCAATGCACCTGAGCCGGATTGATGTGGCCGAGGGCCAGCAGGTGCAGAAGGGCCAGCAGTTGGGGCTGAGCGGGGCGACGGGACGTGTAACGGGTCCGCACCTGCACTGGGCAGTGCGCTGGGAAGGCGCGTATCTCGATCCGGCTAAGCTGCTGAAGCTGGATCTGGCCCGGGCGCGCTAGCGTTTCGCGGCCTTCTCTTCCCGCAGCGCCTTGAAGGCGCGATAGACAAAGGAACCCAGGTACCAGCCGTCGATGTACTGGAAGGGCGTCTCGCCGGTGGTGTAGTGGCCGCAGGGCAGCACGCGGCGCTCGAACTGGAGCCCGGAACGGCGGAATGCCTCGACCACCTGGAGTGAATAAGCCTTGGGGAAGGTGAGGTCGTAGTTGGCGTAGACGACGAGGACATTCTTGCCGGCGCCATTGGCTTCGGCGCCGGCGAACTTGTCGTAGTAGTTGACGGGGCTAACGGCCGCCCAGAGGGCGCGAATCCGCTCCTGGTTGAGGCCAGCCTCTTCGAGGGCCTGGCGGATGTGGCGCGTGCTCTGGCCGGCCCAGACCACATCTCCGAATGAAGTAGATGCGTGGTTGAAGGCGTTGACCCTCAGACGCGGGTCGTGTGCGCTGGCCAGGAATCCGTAGCAGGAGCCGAGACTGGTGCCGAGCACGCCGAAGTGTTCGTAGCCCTGTTCTTCAAGCCAATCCAGGCAGCAGCGGATATCGACCACGGCCTGACGACAGGCGGAGATGGTGCGGCCTATGTTGGCGCTCACGGCGTAGTCGGAGCGCTCAAGCTCGGCTGGGCGACGTATGTCGTGGTAGGGCTTGGAGAGCCGCAGGGCCGAAACGCCCATGCGATTAAAGATTGTGCAGAGCGAGTTATGGCTGAAGCCGTCGGCGTTCCACTGCGGCATTACGACAATGGCTTGTTTGGGCCGGGCTGGGTCTTTGTGTTCCGGGGCCGGGTACCAGCGGGCGTTGACGAGATCGTTCTCGGGGTAAGGGGTGCGCTCGGGCGAGGTGAAGCGCAGGAACTGGGCTGGGGCGAGTTCGCCGCTTTCGGCCTGGGCCTTCAGCTCGGCATCGCGGGCGAGGGTCTCGGGCCGGACGTTCGTCGGGTAGAGCTGGGGATGGCGCTCCTCTAACCGGAAGTCTGTGGGCCGCTCGTAGCTATAGAAGATTTTGCTGTTTTCGATCAGCAGCCGGTTGATTTCAATCAGTGCTGCTTCCGCTGTTTCGGGGTCCCGGGCAGCGTTGGGGTCGGGGATCATGTTTGAGAATCCGTGACGTTCAAGCAGGGGGGCGATCCAGTCGAAGCCCCATTCGAGGGGGCGGACGATGCGATTTTCGTCGCGCGTCGTCAGACGCCACTCCCAGCCATACATCCAGCGCGCGTACAATTTCCGGAACATGATAGGTAAACTCGTCTCTCGTGGGACTAGGCTTGCATCTCTTCACGGCGGCGGGCGAGAATTCCCGCGATTAGGCGGATGATGCTCAGGAGCAAAATCAGCGCGATGATTCCCTGCGAGATTACGCAGTAGAGACACCAGACCATGAGCACGTTGCTCTCGATGTTGGTGAGGTGCAGGGCAAAGAGAAAGCCGGCCACAGAAGCTGCCAGGTGCCAGAAGCGGTGCTGGGTGAGGGCAAGTATCGCAAGGGCCAGGTACCCGAGGATTCCGATAGCGGCCACGGGCACGCCAAGAACGACTGAGTAGGAGCTGTGGTTGACGGTGCCGCAGTCCCAGTGTTCGTTGATGTCGCAGGGCTGGGTTCCTGTCTGGTAGTGAACGCGGAGGGCGAGCGAAGAGACCAGCAGGCCGGCAAGGGCGAGAATGAGCAGTGGGATTCGCATGCGGTTATTACCATTCTATCGAAGCGGGATGCAGGCTCTGGCCGGGGTGAGCGGATTAGGATGAAGCCATGACGGTTCGTCGCGTTGCGTTTTTTGGTGGCAGCTTCGATCCTCCCCACTTCGGGCATCTGGCGGTGGCGCGTGCGGCGCGGGATTTGCTGGGTCTGGATCTGATCCTGTTTGCGCCCGTAGGGGTGCAACCGCTGAAGGGCAGTGGCGCCGGAGCCGGCTTTGAGGATAGGGTCGCGATGACGCGGCTGGCGGTTGACGGAGAGGTTGGGTTCGAGGTTTCGGTTGTCGACGCGCCGCAGGTGGATGGGTCAGGCAGCGCGCACGCTAACTTCACCATCGAGACCCTGGAGCGGCTGCGCGGCGAACTGCCCCCTGAGACAGCGCTCTTCCATTTGATGGGGGCTGACTCCTTTCGGTCTTTGCGGCTGTGGCGCAGGGCTGCGGAGATTCCCTTCGCAGCCGAGATCATTGTGGCATCGCGGCCCGGCGAGCCGCTCGAAGACCTTGCCAGCTCGCTTCCGGAGGGGCTTCGACTCAGCACCCCCGAGGAGATAGCGGTCGGGGGTGGAGGGGTGCGGAGGTATGTGGTGCAGGACAAGACCGGACGGAGCGCACGGCTGTTCTTTCTGCCCGAGCTGCGTGTCGATATCAGCGCGACCGGCATCCGCGGGGAGAGAGAGACGCTCAACGAGCGCGTGCCGGAGGCGGTGATGGAATACATCTTCGCCCACAGGCTTTATGGGCACTGAGCGGGAGGGGCAGGAATCCAGCCGGGCACTTTGCCTTGGGAGGCGAAAGCGCTAGGATGAGGCTATAGCAGCAATATGGAGAAACGATGAGATCAGGCGCAGCGCATGAACAGACGCGCATCCTTGTGCAGGCCGCGGCAGAGGCTTGTGAGTCAAAGAAGGGCCAGGACACCCGGATTCTGGAGCTAGACGAGGCTGACTCCGGCCTGGCGGATTTTTTTCTGGTGACTTCGGCATCGAACGACAGGCAGGCGATCGCCATCGCCGACGAGATCGAGTATCGGCTGAAGCATGACCTGGGCGTGATGGTGCACTCGGTGGAGGGGCGGCGCGTCGGCGAGTGGATTCTGCTCGATTACGTGGACTTTGTGGTGCACGTTTTTCTGGCCGAGAAAAGGGCTTTCTACGACATTGAGAGGCTGCGTAAGTCGGCACGGCCGATGACACCGGCCGAGTTCGATGCGGAGCTGAGGCGCGATCTTGCGAAGAAGACAGAAGCGGTGCGCAAGAGGGCGGGAGCCAAGAAAAGTGTAGCGGCAAAGAAGGTTGCCGTGAAGAGGGCGGCCGGTAAGAAGGCGCCTGAAACGAAGAGCAAGCCAACCGTGAGGAGAATCGTGAAGAAAGTAGCGAAGAAGATTGTGAAGACGAGCGCGAAGAAGGCTGCGCCCAAGGCTGTCCCAGCGAAGAAGAGTGCCGTAAAGAAGAAGTCGGCTTTCGCTCCAAAGGCGCCCGCAAAGAAGGGCATCGCAAAGGGTGCTGCTGCCAAGGCCGTCCCGGCGAAGAAGGCCGCGAAGAAGGTTGTAGCGAAGGCCGCGAGCAAGCCTGTGAAGAAGGCCGCAAAGAAGGCTGCGAAGAAGAGCAAGAAGTAGCTAACGGGCGCGGCAGGCGACTGCCGCGTTGAATGAGGTTACGCAGGAAGGGCGCCCGGCTGGGCGCCCTTCCTGCGTTTGCGCCAGCCTCGGCTGAGTGCAGTGCAAAGAGAAAGGGCCGTGGCTTTCGCCACGGCCCTTTGCTTGAAGTGCTGCTTTGAATTAGAACTCCAGGTGCAGTGAGAGTTCCGTGTTGCGGTTGCCGGACTTGTACGCCAGGACGTCGGTGTAGCTGGAAACGTCGTTCGCACCGCTAAGGTTCAGGTAGGTGTTGGCGTGGTTGAACAGGTTGATGAACTCGCCCTTGAACTGGATATCGTAGCGCTCGTGGAGCTTGAAGTCCTTCACGATGCCAAGATTCTCGTGCCAGAAGCCGGGTCCGCGGAACAGATTGCGGCGGTCCATGCCGGGGACAAATGAGCAGCCCGCGCCGTGGATACCTGCGCAGATTGGCGTATCGGAGGTGCCGGTGTTGGGGTTGATCTGCTCGTTGTAGTTCGCAGGATCGACGCCGGTGGCGCTGGTGCCGGTCTGGTCATAGAAATTGGGCAAAGTCACCCATGAGAAGGTGTTCGGGCCCAAGCTATTGCTGAGGTCCTTCAGGCCGCGAACCTTTTTCCGGGGCGGGTCAGAGACAAAACTGGCGCGCGGGCAAACCGTATACGCATAGTCGCAATCGAACTCGGTGTACGGTGTGCCAGACTGGCCGTCAAACGTATCGGAGATCGTCCAGTTGTCGCCAAGCATCTTGGCCATACCGGTCAGGTGCTTCGCGAATGGAACTTCCCAAACTACGGTGATGGCCGCACGGTTGGTCTGGTCGAAGTCGGAGTTGCCATGATCGAGCCGCTTGTTGAAGGGATCGAGGTAACCGAGGACCAGTCCGCCGCCTGCTTCGTTGCCGGAGTCGCTGAATGCGGAGCTGGTGTTGTCAAGAGAGTGCGACCAGGTGTAATCGCCGCGAACGCTCGCACCGGTGTGAGCCAGGTTGGCGCTGCGAATTTCGGCGGTCAGGCCGTTGTAGTAACTGTCGCCATCCGCGCCGCGCCAGTTGACATTCGAATACTGGTAGTTGGTGCGGTTGGAGATGCGCGCGTCACCCTCATAGGTGGAACCGTCGAAGGTGCGGTTGACGTTGGCGATGGAGTAGTTGTGAATGCCGCGGGTGCCCACATAGGAGATGCTGGCCGTGCTGCTGGCGATCTTGCGCTCGACAGACAGGCTCCAGTTCTGTGCGTAGGCCGGCTTGATGTTCGGGTCGACCGCGCGCAGGGTCACGTTGGGCAGGGCCAAGGTGCCTGTGCCTGTGCCGAACACGCCGAGGTTGGCGTTGTTGATCGGCGTCAGGGTTCCCGACTGCGGGCTCGTGAATGCGACTACGCCGTAGTTCGGCGGATTCTGAATCACGTTGAAGGTAACGTTGTTGAAGTTGCGCTCGTAGGAGATGCCGTAGCCGCCACGGACGCTGGTCTTGCCCTTACCGGAGGGATCCCATGCAAAGCCGATCCTGGGCCCGAACTGCTTCATGTTCAGGTTCCAGAGGCGGCCATTGGGAGCGGTGGCGCGGGTCATCACCTTGCCGTTGCGGATTGAGTCCCAGGGGTTGGATGCCGTGGTGTCAGGGAAGAAGTTGGCGTCATACGCGGCCTGCTGGGAGTGCTGCGGGCCGTAGACTTCCCAGCGCAGGCCCAGGTTCACGGTCAACCGCGGCGAAACCTTGTACGAGTCCGCAACATAAAGCGAGCCGTCGTCGTAGCGGTTGGACCGGGAGAAGTTGGGCGAGGTTGCGGGCAGGGTGATGGTGCAGGCCGCTGTCTGCTGGTAGACGCCGCTCGCATTCCGATAGCAGGGATAAGCGCCCTGCGGGTTGATGGCAAACTCAACTTCCTGCATATTGCCGGCCATGAAGTTGATGAGCGCGTTCTTCTGACCGGAAGAGACGAGCGCGTCGATGGCGTTTTCATAAGCGCCAAAGATGCGGTTGTCCTTGATGTAGAGGAATGCGCCGCCAAAGGTGAACTGATGCTTGCCCAGGGTCCAGGCAATGTCTTCGCCGATCTCGATGAAGTTCTGCGGGCCGCCGAAGGGAATGGCATTGCCGGGAGAGGTCTGCGAATAGCCCGGGAAGTTGATATAGCCGCCGCCCAGGGTCACCGGTGAACCGGCGTTGATGTAGAGGGTGGGGCTGACCGGAGCCGAGGCCAACGGCTGGGAGTTGTTGTAGCGCGAGGCGAGCAGCTTGGTGGCCGAGGCGAGCGTGGAGCTGAATGCTCTGCTCAGAGAGATCTCAAGGTTGTGGTTGTATTGGGTCTGCGGGGTGTTGTATCCGGCATAGGGGCTGTTGTTGACGTAGCCGGCCGGATTGACCGCGCTCTCTTGAATGTAGCGGACAAACATCGATGTCTTGTCGTTGATGGTGTAGTCGGCGCGGTTGAAGGTTATCCACTGGTCAACCGGAGGGCCGCCGCCGGAGTCACCGGGATAGGAGTAGATGGACTCGCCGAAGAGCGGCGTGGTGCCGATGGTCGGATAGCCATTGGCGGCAAGGTAGGTGACGTCGGCGCCGAAGACGTTTTGCACCGCGGTCGAATTGCCGGTGTAGGTTGCGCCGTTGATGGGATGGGCCAGTGTGCCGTAAGTCGAGAAGAACGACTTCATGTTGGTGCTGGCCATCGAGATCAGGTTCGAAGTGGGAACGACGGTCACAGTATTTTGCGCGCTGCGGATCTTGGTCCACTCGGTGGAGGAGAAGAAGAAGATCTTGTCTTTCTTGATCGGGCCGCCTATGGAGTAACCATACTGGTTGTGGGTGTACCGCGGCTTGGCTGTAATGCTCGGGTTCATATCGTGGATGTAGTTGTTATTGAACCCATCCGAGGCCAAGGTCGAGATGCGGTTGAACTCGTAGACCGAGCCGTGCAGCCCATTGGTGCCGGACTTGGTGGATACGTTCACGGCGCCTGCGCCGCGGCCGTATTCCGCGCCGGAGTTCGAGGTCACGATGCGGATCTCAGAGGTGGCATCCATGGGGACCGACTGGCCGATTCCGAGGGCGAACAGGTCGGTGTTCTCCGCGCCGTCGAGAAGAATATCTACCGAGGTGTTGCGGGAGCCGGAGATGTTGAAGCCGACGCCGCGGGCGGTTGCCGTCGGATCCTGGGAGAGGTTACCGGAGAAGGCGACCAAGCTATAGGGATTCCGGTCCAGGGTGGGCAGGGAGAGAATTTGGTTGGTCTCAATGACTGCCGAGATCTCAGGCTTCTCGAGTTGGATACCGGCGAAGTCGTCGGCGGCGACCGTAACAACAGTCGTGCCGCCTGTAACCGCCAGTTTGGCGTTCACGGTGTTCTTTGAACCGACCGTGACGGTGACGTTCTGGTTTGCGGGGGCGAAGCCACTTGCCGTTACGGTGATCTTGTAGGTTGCCGGCAGGAGCTGCGTGACGTTGTACTCGCCCTTGCTGTTGGTCTCAACGGTACGCACCGCGCCGGTGGCGATGTCGGTGATAGTTACTTTGGCCGCCGGGACCAACGCTCCGCTGGCGTCAGTAACAACGCCGGAGACGGAACCCAAATCTGCCTGTGCAACTGCGGGCTGCGGGGCGAAGATCGCGGTTGCGATTCCAAGAGCCAGTGCCATGCCAGCGAGCAGGGCCTTCAAATTCATATTGCGGAAGATCATTTTGTCTCGTCCTCCCTGGTGATTAGTGGGCCTTAAGTTCTTTTCCAGCAACGCTGCCAATCAAAAAACTTTGTTCCCACTAGATTCGGGCTTATTGGGTTGCTTTGTTCGTTCAGGAAACGGGGGTACAGAAATCCCTCGGTGAACTGAGAGCAATTCCCGTGCCAAAGTGGGATTGATGACATGATGATGGTGGTGACTTCTCTATAGAGTTTGTTTATCTGTTAATTAATCAATAATTTACAGGAATAGGACGAGAGGTGTTTCAGCCTGGCTGGTTTGTCCCTTCAAGGGGAAGGGGAAAGGGGGTTCTGGCCTTTATTTACTAAATGAAAGAGTACGATATATGGTTTTTGGAATGATTGCGGGATATGGCTCGATGTTCCTGACGGCTGGGCGTCCGGAAGTTGTTGCCTTGGCAACCTGCAACGGCTATTTGGATGGCCCGAGATTGGCGGTCTGGCGAGTTTTATTCGCTCAATTCCGGTGCGGGTGTTGCTCTTGGGCTGTGCCGAGCGGTGCGCTATTCTCCTTAGATGCAGATTACGCTGGCCCACGTCGGTTCGAGGGACGGAAACGAGGCCCAGGTGGAGATGTACCTGGGGCGATGTTCGGGCTGGGCAAAGTGCGCCGCGCGGGGCTTCCGCGGCGAGGACGCACTGCTTGAGTGGGTGGTGAAGCAGGGAGGCAGGACGCCGGTTGCCGCGGTGCTGCTCGACAGCCGCGGGCGGACGATGAGCTCCGAGGCGTTTGCCGGCTGGCTGGGAGCGCGGCGAGATGATGGCGTGCAGCATGTGGTGTTTGCCATGGGTCCGGCGAGCGGCTGGTCTGAGGCTGCGCGGACGCGGGCGCAGTTGCTGCTCTCCTTCGGTCCCATGACGCTGGCTCACGGGCTGGCTCGGCTGGTGATGGCTGAACAGATCTACCGTGCGGTAACGATTTTGAGCGGGCACCCGTATCATTCGGGACATTGATTTTTCGTTATTTGAGATTGAGGAGCTGATGGCGGATTCGCGGCGTGGACTTCTTCTAATCAACACCGGGCCCGGAAAGGGCAAGACAACCGCGGCGCTGGGAACGGCGATGCGCGCGGTCGGCAACGGGATGCGCGTGCTGGTGCTGCAGTTCTTGAAAGGGTCCTGGCATTACGGGGAGTTGGACGCGGCTGAGACCTTTGGCGGAAACCTTGTGATCCGGCAGATGGGGCGGGGTTTTGTGAAAGTAGGCGGAGCCGAGACCGATCCCGAAGATGTGCGGATGGTTGAGCAGGCCTGGGAAGAGGCGCGGGCGGCGATCGAGTCGGGCGAGTGGGACATGGTGGTGCTGGACGAGATCAACTACGCGATCGGCTACAAGATGCTGGATCCGGAGAAGGTGGCCGCCGCGCTTCGCAACCGGCCGGAGATGGTGCATGTGATCCTGACCGGGCGCAATGCTCATCCGCTGCTGGTGGAGCTGGCCGACACGGTTACCGAGATGCGCGAAGTCAAGCACGCCTACCAGAAGGGGATCCTGGCTCAAAAAGGGATCGAGTTTTGAGTATTGCCGGGCTAGCTGCCGCGCGGGCCGGCGGTGTACGCCTGGATTTACAATAGTTCCACGATGACCTGGTTCAAGCGCGAGAACGGGGAGCTGGCTGCGCAGCAAGCGCCCGCTGCAAATGGAACGGATGAGAGCGGCGATGCCGGCGGCCGGACCGTGCGGACCGAGGGCTTATGGATCAAGTGTTCCGGCTGCCGGAATGCGATCTGGAAGGCAGAGCTTGAGGCAAACCTGAACGTCTGCCCGAAGTGCCAGCACCACTTCAAGATGGGGGCGCGGCAGCGCATCGAGATGCTGCTCGATCCCGGGTATGAGTTGGTGGACACGACCCTGCGCTCAACCGATCCTCTGAACTTCACCGACCAGAAGCCATATAAGCAGCGGCTGCGCAAGGCCCAGGACGAGACCGGGCTGAACGACGCAATTCTGAACGCCTTGGGAATGCTCGGACCGCACGCAGTGGTGCTGAGCGTGATGGAGTACGGATTTATTGGCGGTTCGATGGGTGCTGTGGTTGGGGAGACGATCGCCCGGGCCGTGGATAGAGCGCGCATCGACCGCAAGCCCCTGATCGTAGTGGCGTCCAGCGGCGGCGCGCGCATGATGGAAGGCGTTGTAAGCCTGATGCAGATGGCGAAGATCTCAACGGCACTGGCACAACTGGACGATGCCGGGGTGCCGTACATCTGCATCCTGACCGATCCAACCACGGGCGGCGTGACGGCGAGCTTTGCCATGCTGGGCGACTTGAATATCGCCGAGCCGGGCGCGCTCATAGGCTTTGCGGGCCCCCGAGTGATTGAGCAGACGATCCGCCAGAAGCTGCCCGAGGGCTTTCAACGTTCGGAGTTTCTGCTTGAGAAGGGCTTTCTCGACGCGGTGGTGAGCCGCAAGGACCTGAGAGCGTACCTGATCCGCGCGCTAGACTTCATGAAGCCGTAAGAGCGCGAGAAGTTGCCGCCGGCGGAGAAGTTCTGCCCCTGGCGTTCCTTCAAAACTCAATTTATGGGATCCAAGAACAACCGGGGCAGGACGCTTGTGCGTCCTGCCCCGGATTCTGTGGTTAGGTTGAGGACAGCCTAGAAGTTGACCCTGGCGCTCACCTGGATCTGGCGAGGATTGTTCTTCTGGGTGGTGATGGTGCCAAAAGCAGAGCTGCCATAGCTCACGTTGGGCATGGCGAACTGGCGGCGGTTGAAGATGTTGAAGAACTCAGCCCGGATTTGCAGGCTGGTTCCTTCGGTTATCTTCGTCTGCTTCTGGGCCGTGAAGTCCCAGTTGGCCATGCCGGGGCCATGCAGCTTGGGATCGACGCGTGTCTCGTTGCCCAGGGCGTAGGGATAGCGGATCTTTTGCCCCATGGTTCCGGCGGTCGCTGACCCGGCATAGTCGTAGCAGGAGGTGTTGAACCACCCACCCAGACGTGACTGCGCCGAACCTTTAGTAAGTACGGAGCAGCCCGGCAAAACGTCTGGACGGATAGTGCCGGCGTTCCAGCTCGAGGAGTAAGTATTGCCACCCGACTGGTTAATCGCCAGCGGCTGGCCGGTCTGCAAGGTGGTGATACCGTTTACCTCCCATCCGCCGATGATACGGTCGACGACAGGGTTGGTGTTATTGAGCCACTTCTGGCCTTTTCCAATGGGCAGGTTGACGATGTAACTGGTGATCCAGCGCTGGGTAATGTTGTAGCTGAGCTCGGAGCGCTCGGCCCTCAGGTTGTTGTAATTCTGGGTTCCACCAATGAATCCGTTGTCCAGAAAGCCGAAGTTCGTGTCCGTATTGCCAATCGACTTCGACCAGGTGTATGCACTGTTGATCACGCCGGTGCCCATGCGCTTTGTGTACCTGGCTTGCAGCGAGTGGTACGTCATGGTGCTGTTCCAGGAGTTGGAATCGCTGAAGCCCACGTAAGAGGGATGGGGCTGCGCGGCCTGCGCCGCCAGATTGCAGTTGAGCTGTGCGGGTTTGCTGCTGCCGGCTGCCGTCATACAGGTTGCCAGCGCCAGTGCGTTGGTTTGCGAAAGCATGTTGAGCTGCCCGCCTCCAGATGGGGGCAGGTGAGTTCCGATCAGGCCGGCGTAGCCAACCTCGGCCGATTGCTCGCCCTTGAACTGGTAACCCACAGTGAGGTTCCACTGCTGCAGGTAGGGATAGGTACTCTTCGGAACCGGAGAGGTGGCCGAGCCGGAGGGAAGGCAGTTGAGGCTGCTACCGCAGGGATAGACGTTGGCGATGTTTGCCAGGAAGTTGGGGTTAGTGTTCCCGGGCACCTGTACGAACGACACCGGTGCGGAGGTTCCAACACCGAGCGGGTTGGAGGCCGTGTAAGGCGTGTTGGGTGGGGTAATGGTGGGGCTGGTTGTGGCCAGGTTGACAGGACTATTCGTCGCCACCATGCCGCCGTTGAGTTCGATGGGCAGATAGGCCAGGGCATAGCCGGCGCGCACTACCATACTGTTGTTCAGGCGGTAGGCTGCGCCAAGGTGGGGCGAGAAGAGGTGGTATAGGTTCGGATTGACCCCGCGGCTGCCATAGGCAGTGCTGTTGGTCAGGGCCAGAATTCCAGCGGCGGTGGCGCCGTTAACGGTGGCGCTCGTATTGGGCAGCAATACCGTGGCGCTGTTGTGCTTCTCCGATACAGCGCCGGGCAGCTCCCAGCGCAAGCCGGCGGTGAGCGTCAGCTTGCGGTTCACTGTATAGGTATCGGTGGCGTAGTAGCCCTGGTACCAGTTGTACGGGCTGTCGCGGAGAGCCTCCTGGAACGTAAACTTGGCGATATCGCCAAGCAGGAAGTTGGCCCACTCGTCCCCGGCGTAGGCGGAGTTGTTAACGGAGGTCGTGCCGGGATTGAACTGCGGCAGGCCGTTGAGATCCTGAAGGTAAATCTGGCCGCCGATCTTGAGCGTGTGGGCGCCCTTGATTTTGGTCACGTCGGCGCTCAGCGCGGAGGTGTCGGCCCAGCGGTTATCGACAACTATGAATCCGCCCCAGGTAAAGAAGCTGTAGATGCCGCTCCAGTTGAATGGCACCAGCATGGGGGTCGTCTGGTGCGCATTGATGGCCTGCCAGTTGCTATTGAAGCCATCCTTGGCAAGATTCTCACCAGCCGACGGCGGAGTATCGTCGGAATACGCCCGTGTAAATGAGAGGCGAATATCGGCGATCGTCGTGGGATTGATGGTAATGGTGTCTCCCACAACCGCCTGGTGCGTGGGATACACACTGATGGAGCCGCCCGTCTTGAAGCCGGCGTGATCGAACATGCTCCGAGACGAAAGGTCCGTCGTGTTCAGCTTGCTGTAGCGAAGGAAGATGCTTTGCTTGGCGAGATTGATGTCGCCGCGCATATTGAACTGCTGGTTGTCGTCACCAAGGGGCACAAGCGCCACATAGTTTGTATGGCCTACTGCGACGCTGGTGGTGGTCGGAGGCGCGAAGTAGTTCTTCACGATCTGCGCGGTCGGGTCAAGACACGTCGCGGCGATGTGCGTCCGGCCGTCGGTGGCGTTATAGGTGAGGCAGCTCTGCTGCGCTGTCGGAAGATTTCCCGCATTCCCCGAGATGTTTCCGGGAACGCTAGGATCGGTGGCAGACGTCATGCCTGCATCGGGCACGTTCGTCGACGTCACCTGTGCGGTATGGGAGTGGAATTTTTCCCACGAGAAGAAGAAGAAGGCCTTGTTCTTGAGCACCGGGCCGCCGACGGCGACGCCGTACTGTTGCTGAACCCACTGTTGCTTCGAGAGGGTCTTATTCGGATTCCAGACGTTGGCGTTCAAACCGGGGGTGCGGTAGAACTCGTAGGCACTGCCATGGAAGCGGTTGGTGCCGCTCTTGGTGGACATTTCCACCACGCCGCCGCCGTAGCGCCCGAATTCCGCGCTCACTGAGTTCGTACCCACCTTGAACTCCTGAATGGCATCCTGGGTGGGGACAAACGCGAGGTCGTGTGCAAAGAAGGTATTGAGCGGGGCGCCATCAAGGTACATGTTGCCCTGACCGGAGATGGAGCCGCCGATCTGGAAGTTGCCCCAGCCGGCGTTGTTGGTGTGCGTGCCCTGGTTCATCGTGGTGTCGCCCATCGAAGAGCCCTGGGGAACTACGCCGGGAACCAGCGAGATCAGGTTGGTTACGTTGCGGCCGTTGAGCGGCATCTCTTCGACCGTCTTGCCTTCGACCTGGGATCCGAGCGTACCGGATTCGGTCTGTAGCAGCGGGGCCTGCGTGGTCACTTCGATCGTCTCGGTTGCGGCGCCGACCTGGAGTTTGACATCGAGACGGCTTGTCGCGTCGACCTGAATGGTGATGGGCGACTGCACGACGTGCTTGTAGCTGGTCTTTTCAACTTCCACCTTGTATTGGGTGGGCAGAAGGGTGACAAACCGATAGTTGCCGGAGGTGTCGCTCTGGACGACCTTTTTTTCGTTGGTTCCGAGGTTGGTGAGGGTAACTGTGGCGCCGGGAACAACTGCCCCGGAGGAGTCGGTCACGGTTCCGACCAGAGCGCCGAAAGCGTTCTGGGCATGGAGGGGCAATGTTACTACGAACATCCCCGCGAACAGGGCTAGAGCGATGAGCAGCCCGACTGGGAGATTGATTTTGAAGTTTTTCATCAATGGTCCTCGCTTGAAATTACGTTTTGGGGTCAGTTGGTTCTCCTGAGAATTTGTTTCGTTTCCACTCGCCTCCTCGCCCAGCACCTGGAGTTTCACCGGCTTTGGGATTAAGAAGCGAGGTTGGGCTCATCTTTTTTGATTGCGGAAGTATATTTCAGGTATTGCTGGCTGTCTAGCAAAATGTTTATGGGATTTTATGATGGTGAACGTCCAAAAGGACCTTTACGCTCTAAATGTTTGAGCGGTTTGAATTTGGTCTAGTTTGGAAAGCTGGTCGAATTCAATTTTCGAGGGATAGGCGCGACGGAGAGGCGCTGCTTGTGGCTGAGGAGAGCTGGCCGCTTGACCCACCACTCTTCGCGAACACGCCGTGGCTAATTGTATTTGGTGCAATCTAAATTATTGAAAAGAAATAGCTAAACCGATTTACTCCATGAGTGTAGTGCATGTTTTGTGTCGAGCAAGCGGTCGTATGGCTCAGATACGCATCGGCATCAAGACGTAGCGATATTTGTACTCGGCGTCTGGGTCTTCGGGGCGCATTTGGCCGGCAGACTGTGAGTCTTTGAACAGTTCAGGAATGAGGAGGGGAGCAGTTGATCGATTGGCTTTTCTTGTATGGAGATCTGATTTGATCCTTCGGAATCCCGATCTTTTTGAGGTCGTCTTCGGGATCGTCGAATTTTGGTGCCTCGGGGTAGACAGGCGCTAGATACTTGCCGGATAGCTTCTGTTCTCTCGCTTTGGCCTTTTCGATGGTCATCAATATTAACTGAGCAATGTACCGACCTGGATAGAGGATCAGGGGAGTGTTTGATGCGTTGGCTATCTCTAGAGTCAAACAACCGCGGTAGAAGGGATGAATCCACGGCGCTGTTTCAATCACCGTGAAGGTCCGGGCGACGGAGGATTTGGTCAGGATTTCCCCGCAGAGATCACTCGGGAGCTTTATGAATTCGAGTGTCGAGCCGAGGACGGTTTCATGCGCTGGAACAACAAGGTAGCTGCCGAGCGGTACATGAACCCGAACGTGCGACTGCTTCGCGGAATCCTTACATGGATAAGTGAAAGGCACTGGAGGCACCTGCGGCAGCAGGAAATACGTACCTAAACGGAGATCGATCGAGTCGGCATCTTCAGAAGAACTACCCAATGCCTTGGCGCGTTCTAGGAGCGGAGTTATAACTAGCGATGCCGGGTCTTTGATCGACAACTCTAGCCGACGCTTGATCTCTTTTTGGGGCAGGACACTCATTGTTCTACGGTCCCTCCCGTCAACAATCGGTGATCTTCAAGCGCCTTTAAGATCCAGAGCTCCAGCCTACCGGTGAGACGGCTTCTGGACTCGATTGAGTCGGGTTTCTCCTTTTCGATACTGGACAATAGGTCACGCAGATTCTCAAACAGGAATTTGTAGCCTGCGTTGATGACGGTGACAGGCTTCGGATGTATCACTTTGCCCCTCATTATGATCGTCGAAGGGACAATAGCCCTTTGAAGATAAGCGGCTATTACTGCCGATTGCACCTCGAAAGTTGCAATGCCGTCCCTGCACCCTTTCACGCGCTTGGGTACTTCTCTAATCATCCAGTTGCATACCTCGTCGTAGCATTGCAGCAGCCTGACCGGGACAACTTTTTCCGGTAGGTCTTCGTCTAGTTCGAGCGAAAAAGCAGATCGATCTTGGGTGCATGTCTTGAGTACCTGAACGGGACCGCAAGACCAGTTCCTTACCTGCTTCCACCAGCCGAGTTTTGCAAGAAGTTTACGATGGTATTGAAAACGCGAAATCTCTGCTGGATGGCTCGTACTGAATTTGTAGAAGCTTTCGGGTACCCCGTTTGGCGTGCCTATAAGCATCGATGCGGAGACTAGCTGAGAAAACGCGAAGGAAAACGCCGGACCAATCAAGCAGATGGCAAATAGATCGCAGAAGACCTCTTGTACCCAATTTCCGACAAGACGCTGGCACAGAGACTTCCCGTCGTCATCCAGACTGCCTATCTCCTCCACCATTCGATCCAATGCATCGTCAATCCGGTTTTCTGTATCGCGGGAAATGTCCCTCTGATATATGAAGTGGGCCATCTCGTGAGCAAGGGTACAGTTCAGAAAGAGCCCGTCAGCTTGTGAATACGGTATTCCGACATGTCCTAAACCCGGCGGAAATTGTTCGGCTCCGACGAGGGCCGCAATGTCGTTTGCACGATCGCCAACCATGCCGAGCGGCAACTGGAGATAATTTGCTTCGGCTGTGTGGAAGAGCGTGAATCTGTACGTCCGCCACTCCTCCGTCTCGTGAATCCTGTCGTGGAGAGCTGCGATCAGAGAGTTCGGAAGGTGTAACGAGTCCGCGTCTAGCGCCGGCCGAAGAAACTCATGAAGGCTCTCCCAAAGGTATCTCAAATCCAGGAGCTCTTGCCGCCTAGTGGATGAGAGCCGAGAAGCCTTGAGGATTTCGTTTGGCGCACTTTCAAGATACTTGAGAGTTTTATCCCCGAGCTTTTGGATGTGCTCGAAGAAATCGCGGGATTCATCGCTGAATACGGGGTAGTCTGGACGGAGGTCCGAACACAATCTGAACATCGGTTCTATGAACCGATAGAGTTCAGAGACCTCCTGGCGGACCAATTCATCTGAGATAGTCACCTGCTCAATATGGGACGCCTTGCTCCGCGGGCGCGGTTGTGGCGATAAAGCGCTCGACGCTCCAGCCGATCAAAGTAGGCTATTGCCGCTAAGGCGCTCTCGGTCTTCTGAGCGGTTGGCTGAGGCTGGACCACAGTGTTGAGCGTTGCAACCAACTGCCTACGATCCTGGTCGTCAAATTCCTCGCTAATTGCTTTGACACCCTCGTATTTTCCAAAGGGACCCCTCGCACGCAGCGACTTCACTGAGGTCTGCTCGGTGCCTTGGAGCGAGGTCATGACCTGTTGAATGGAAGTATTGAGCTCAGGGCTTACAGGCCCACCTTCGACTACGCGAATCAGCAAGTGGGTGACCTTGCGGACGTCAAGGGCCAAAGCCAAATACTCCGAACTTGTCTGCATCGACATCCTCCCTGACCGGGCTAACACACCTACCCCTACCATAAACCAGAATTTTAGATGCATTTGCCCTCTTTGTCAATTATAATTGACGAGTTTTTATGATTTTTGGCAATTAGAATTGACGTATTTGTCTAAGGAGTCCGCATGGGCAGAAAAGCAGGCGCTACCGAAGCCGAAAGGAAATTTCGCGAGGATTTCGCTGCGGGGCTTGCTCTGGTCGTCGGTTCGAGACGTGGAGCTCAGGCGCAAGCGGCACGGCTGCTAGGGGTTAAGAGGCAGCTGGTTAGTCTTTACCTGAAAGGGGACACAACTCCTGGACGGGACATAATTCACCGCACACGCGAGTTATGGGGATTTCCTTCCGAGTGGGGTGGTGTGCCATTGGATGCCAAAACTTTCCCGCGCCAACTTGGGCCGCAGGTCCAGCCGCAACAGCTAAGGCTTTTTAGCGAGGACCAGCAGTTGAAAGTGGTCGTGATGAGAAAATCCGTTGACACAGTCGAACTCAAAGTTTCGATCAATTTCAAGCAGCTAGCGTGAGCTCTGTGCTCGTTTGCTTGTCTCGTGGTCGAGTTTGACAATTAGAATTGTCGGCTCAGATCCGCATGGGCATGAGCACGTAGCGATATTTGTACTCGGCGTCTGGGTCTTCGGGGCGCATTTGGCCGGCAGACTGGGAGTCTTTGAACTCCAGCCGTACCTCGCCTTCATTTCCAAGCGCCTTCAGGAAATCGATGATGTAGGAAGAATTGAAGCCTACCTGGATGGCTTCAGACGAGTAGGGCGTGTCGATCGTGTCTTCGCTCTCGCCAGACTCGGTGGAGTTGGCGCTGATCTTCAACTCGTTGGCTTCCAGACGCAGGCGGATTGCGCCGGAACGTTCATCGGCAAACTGCGCCACGCGTTGGATTGCCGCCGATAGTTCGCTCGAACGAACGACAGCGAAGCGAGTGTTGTCGCGCGGCATCACGGCTTCAAAATTCGGGAACTGGCCGGAGAGTTTGCGGGTGCTCAGTGTCCGGTGGCCGATGCGGAAAAAGAGCGTGTGCTCGTCGTCGGCAAACTCCAGTTTTTCTTCTTCGCATCCGTTGAGGAGCTGGCGGAGCTCATCGAGAGCTTTGCGTGGGATGAGAACACGCTTTTCGCCGCTCATGCCTTCGAGGTTCTCGCCGGGCTTTTCGACGTAGGCCAGGCGGTGGCCGTCGGTGGCAACCATGGCCAGCGACTCTGCCTTCAGGATCAACAAGGCGCCGTTGAGAGTGTAGCGAGACTCCTCGTTCGAGATGGCGAAGATGGTGCGAGCAATGAGTGTGCGAAAGGCGACCACGGGAATCGTGGTTGCGGCGACCGAGGGAAACTCCGGCACCTGGGGATAGTTGGCGCGGGCCATGCCTACGATCTTGGTATTCGAGCGGCCGCTGCGAATCTGAACCCAGTGGTTTTCAAGTAGCTTGATTGAGACATCGCCCTCGGGCAGGAGCTTGATGTAATCGCAAAGCTTGTGAGCGGGAATCGTGCAGGACCCGGGCTTCTTGATCTTTACGGGAGCGCTGGTACGGATGGCCTGATCCAGGTCGGTAGCGGTAATGACCAGGCGCTCACCCTCTGCCTCAATGAGAAAGTTGGACAGAATTGGAATGGTCGTCTTGCGCTCAACGACGCTCTGCGTTGCAGTGAGCTCCTTGACCAGATCCTGACGGTTTACCGTAATCTCCATCGCTGCCCCCTACGCTACCAGCAAACTGGCTTCTGATGCCTATCCCGGTTTTGGGAAGCCTGGCCAGGGTAGAGGCAGTACCGCTATCGACGCCTTACTCCGCAAAGACTTCCGCATAGCCGGGAAACGTTCGCTATGTCTGCTGATGATTGTAGCGAGGTTGTGGGAAAGCTGTGGCGTGGAAAAGGTGGGCGTTATTCAGGATAAGGCTCTTTAATAGCGTTGTCCTGATGTTGGGCTTCCGGGAACTGTGGGGTTTGTGGAGGGGTGAGCTGGGAGGCTTTCCGATTCAGTCGCTCGTGGGTGCGACGGAGAGGGGTGTATTGAGGTTCAAGAGAACTTAAATAGAACAGCAGTAGCCGTAGTTGGGGTAGGAAAAGTGGGAATCGAGGTGAAGGAGCAGCAGGGCGTGGGGTTGAGCGTTGTGCTGGATATTGAAAACCAGGAGAGGGGAAAGAGGAGATTTGGATAAACGGGGGATGGAGAGCCGGAATA
>Ga0326728_10001178_pt1 | contig 94007 bp, 94 predicted proteins | sample MB3enrmetagenome_FD_207602 | JGI IMG/M metagenome (GOLD analysis project Ga0326728, IMG submission 207602) | Lab enriched peat soil microbial communities from McLean, Ithaca, NY, United States - MB31MN | ecosystem: Environmental > Terrestrial > Soil > Wetlands > Peat | place: USA: New York... | reverse complement strand
GAGCGGATTCAGGACGGTGTGGAACGAATCATATTCGCCGCAGGAACGCAAGCTCTCCGTGCGGCTGAGGAACAAGAACGAAAACTGAAAGACATCTCGTCGATCGTTGAAGCACCGGTTGAAAAACTCGATCAACATGTTCAGACCCTAGTTACTGAAAACAAGAAGCTCACCCAGCGCCTTGAGAAATTATCAACCGAATGGGCAGAACGCGAAGCACACAGACTACTCACCATGAGCAAAAACATCAATGGAATAAAGTTCTGTCAAGCAAAGTATACCCAAAACGAAGAGAATGAACTGATCTCGACAATCAATAAAATCACTGAACAGGCACCGAACACCGTTGTGTTACTGATCCTCGCCAGAGACTCAACAAGAATCCTAGTTGGAGCTGGAAAAGAAGCAGTCAAATCCGGCATTCATGCAGGCAAACTAGCCACACAACTCGCTTCCCTAATCGGAGGAGGCGGAGGCGGCAAAGACTATTTCGGCCAAGGAGGCGGTACGAAATCGAACGTTGATCAAATTCTCACTAACTCCGAATCGCTGCTAAACTCGATGCTCAAGAAGTGAAACTCATGCCTACCGATTGGAACAGGCTAGACAATAAATGGCAGAGCGAATGGACAAAATTAAAAATTTTTGATGCAGATCCGGACCCAAACCGTCAGAAATGTTTTGTCACATTTCCCTTCGCTTACATGAGCGGTCCACTGCATGTTGGATCAGCATTTACCGCTGCCAGAATAGACGTCTATGCTCGCTACATGCGCATGCGCGGTTTCAACGTCCTGTTCCCATGGGCTTGGCATTGGACCGGTAAAACAGTCGCGGGCGCTGCCGAACGAATCAGAAGCGGCGACGAGGAAGTCATTCGTCCAATAAGAGAAGTTGATGAAGTTTCAGAAGAAGACCTAAAAAAATTCATCGACCCAGTTTTCATGGCACAATATTACACTAACGCAAATCGCGAGGCGGTGAAGAAACTTGGAATGTCAATCGATTGGAGAAGAGAATTTCACACAAGTTCCCTCCATCCCGCCTTCAGTAAATTCGTCACATGGCAATATCTACGGCTACAAGAAAGAGGATACGTGGCAAAAGGAACCCATGCAGTCGTTTGGTGTCCGAAAGATGAGAGCCCTACCGGAGATGCTGATCGACTTCAGGGCGAAGGCGTACGACCTGAAGAGTTCACACTTCTCAAATTCAAAATCGGAGACCTTAACCTCCCCTGCGCAACATTCAGACCTGAGACGATCTACGGCGTCACAAACCTGTGGATAAACCCCGAAGCAGATTACGTAGAAGCCAAGGTAAACGACGAGCACTGGATCATCAGCAAAGAAGCATCCGAGAAACTACTCAACCAACTAAAACGAATAGAAATTATCAGACAACTGAAAGGGACCGAACTGATCGGAAAAAAGTGCGTCGACCCAGTGCAACACAGAGAAATCCCAATCCTGCCAGGCACATTTGTCAACCCAAATAACGCCACCGGGCTCGTATACAGCGTACCAGCGCATGCACCGTTCGATTGGCTTGCTCTGAGAGATCTTCAAAGAGACCCCGCCATCATCAAAAAGTTCGGACTCATCTCAACCGAAATAATGAACCTACATCCCATCTCAATCCTTTCAGTCGAAGGATACGGCGACTATCCAGCGGTCGAAATCGTCGAGAAATTAGGGATTAGAAATCAAAACGATCCTGCTGGAGAAGAAGCCACGAAAGAAATTTACAAAGCAGAGTTTCACAGTGGCATACTGAAAGAAGGATGCGGAATTTATTCTAAACGAAAAATCGCTGACATCAAGCAGACGCTCGTTGTAGACTTCCGAAGCAAAGGCATTGCAGACGTAATGTATGAACTCCCTCAACCAGTAATCTGTAGGTGTAACACACGTTGCGTAGCTAAAGTTCTTGAAGATCAATGGTTCCTCAAATATTCGGATCCAAAATGGAAAATGCTCGCTCATGAAGCAGTCAGCGGAATGGCCTTCTTTCCTGAAGAAGCAAGAAACTGGTTCGAGGAAGTGATCGATTGGCTTCAAGACTGGCCTTGCTCCCGCAAAACAGGCCTAGGCACGCCTCTACCATGGAGTCCAGACTGGATCGTGGAGACGCTGAGTGACTCAACGGTCTACATGGCCTACTACATGGTAAGCAAATTCGTTAACGCCAGAATGATCACAGCCGAACAACTCGCGCCAGAAATCTTCGATTACACCTACTATGGAACCGGACTTGTTGAGCAACTCGCCAACCAATTCAACATCAACTCCACTGTCCTAGAAGAAATGAGACGAGAATTCCTCTACTGGTACCCAGTTGATTTGAGAAATTCAGGAAAAGATTTGGTCGGCAATCATCTAAGCTTCTTCATATTCCACCACGTAGCCCTCTTCGATAGGCAATACTGGCCACGCGCAATCGGAGTTAACGGATTCATGCGCGTCGAAGGACAACCGATGCATAAGTCCAAAGGAAATTTTGTTCCACTCTGGAAAGCATGCGAAAATTACGGAGCGGACCCAGTCCGCTGCACGATCCTCCTCGCGGCGGAGGGTATGGACGATCCCGACTGGCGTTTTGAAAACGTTCGTGACATACAGAACAGACTGACAGGATTCCTACGACTAGTCGAAGAGAATAACGGAACTCAAAAATCGTCTAACGCCCATATGGAATCCTGGTTGACAAGCAGAATCAATTCAAGAACCAAAATTATCTCCGAAGCTATTGAAAAACTGAAAACGAGAACCGCACTCGCCACAGCAGTATACGATATCTGGAACGATTTACGATGGTACCAACGCCGTGTCTCGACCCCAGACTCATCTACAGTAAATCAGTTCATTTCCACCTGGATCAGGCTCCTAGCACCATTCTCCCCCCATCTAGCTGAAGAGACATGGCACATGATTGGCGAAAAGGACTTTGTATCAACTACAAAATGGCCACAGTACGACGCAACCAAAATTGACGAAAATGCTGAGGAACAGGAAGAACTCGTTAAACAGATACTTGCGGACACACAAGAGATAGTTACGACGACCAAAATAACGCCAACAAAAATCCATTACTACACTGCCGCTGAATGGAAATGGCGAATCTACCAAGAGGCCTTGCAAAGAGCAGAAACGCAACCAGAAACCTTGAACGGACTAATCAGAGACATGATAACCGCTAAGATATTCAATCAGAAGGACCTGCCCAAATTCGCAAGCAAAATCATCACCCAAGCACGAACGATGCCAATCGATTTACGCAAACGACGAATTAAAATCGGTAAACTTGACGAACAAAAACTACTCCTAAACGCACGCGAATTCCTGAACCAGGAGCTAAAAGTAAGCGTTGAGGTCCACGGAGAAGATGACCATGAGCTATACGATCCCAAATCGAAAGCCAAATCAGCGGAGCCATACCGACCAGGCATCTTCATCGAATAAACCCATTATGACTTTAAGCAAGAATCGTACACTCAAACGGTCGGGCCCGTAGCTCAGTCTGGATAGCGCTCACTGATAAGCGTCTAAAGCACAGGCCCTCTAAGCGCTAATCAGCGGGAGAAGCCTGGGGTCCGGGGTTCGAATCCCCGCGGGCCCGCCAAAACGTCTTCATGGAAATTTAAGACATCAGTTCTTAGCTTGTTGATAACCGTCAACTACCTGCCAAACCCAGAATACGGCTCCGTAGAATGTTAGGGCTATTTGGTAAGGCAAAAAGAAAGGGTACGAAGGACTTGCCGTTACGAAGAGAGTTTGCCAAATCAACGCTAAGGTGCCGACAATAATCCCTGCAACAAGTATTGCCACTCCACGTTCGCCTTTGCCAGAATAGATTTGCCCAAGCCCGGGAACGACCAAAGACAGCACAGCAGCCAAGGCAGGATTTCGAGCATGTTTTCGAACCATTCAGCTGTGACCTTCTGCGTTTCGTCCAGGTTAGTTAAGACGATACTTATGAGATTACTGATAAGCGCCGTGATTAACCCAAATACTTCCTTTCGAGATACCGCACAAGCGGCTTGGGAACGTATTGATCTCGAAACAGCTTTTCCTGCAATTCTTTAGGCGAATAAGTCGCACCCCACCTGTGAACATGCTCCCTCAACCAGTTCTTCACAACATTCAACTTCCCATCCCTCACGGTTGATCCAAGATCTATATCCTCCTGCAGCCGTTCGAGTAGCATACCAGACAAAACGTTACCAAGAGAGTATGTTGGGAAATATCCTATCATCCCTCCGCTCCAATGAACATCCTGCAAAACACCTTCCGATGCCGATTTCGGTTTAATTCCGAGGTATTTCTCCATCATCTCATTCCAGAGCGACGGCACATCTTCCACTAAGACATCCCCTGCCACTAGTTTCTTCTCAATTTCGTAGCGAAGAAGGATATGAAAATTGTAGGTCAGTTCGTCAGCCGCTACGCGAATTGAATTCGGTCTCACCATGTTGAAATACCGATACACTTCATCTTCGTCATAGGCAGACAAGAATCTGAGATGACTCCTAAGCATAGGGTAGATGAGCCGTGTGAAGTCACGACTTCGCCCCACTATGTTCTCCCAAAACCTTGATTGGGATTCATGCACTCCCAGCGAGGTACCGCATGCAAGCGGCGTGTATTCGAGGGACCGATCGATTTGCAGATCGTACAGCGCGTGCCCACATTCATGAATAACTGAATACATGCTCTCCCTGAAACTTTTACCCTCATACCTCGTTGTGATTCGTACATCTTCGAGAGACATACCAACCGTGAAAGGGTGCGTCGATACATCCATCCTGAAAGTCTCTTCAGGCATTTCTAGAAAACGGAGAACCTCCATGTTCACCTTCCGCATAGCGTCATGGTCATACTCCATCTCCTCAAGCGGATGAGTTGAAGGGAAAATGGAATCGGACACAACTTTTTCCAAGATTTTCTTCGATTCCGGAATCAGACCTGAGAACATCCGATCTACAACATCAGTCGTCAGATCCTCCTCGAATAGGTTAAGCAACGCATTATACGGTTGACCGACATAGCCGAGCTTGTCAGCTTCAGTCTGTTTGAGCGTGACAATTTTTTCAAGGAACGGTTTGAAGATTGAGAAATCAGATTTTTTTCGTGCAGCTCTCCAAACAACGGTAGCTTCAGCGGTGACTTTTTCGAGTTCTTCGATTAGCCAAGGCGGAACTTTTTGGTAATACTCAAGGTCCCTGCCTAGAACCCGCAGAACACCCTTCTCATTATCTCCCAGGTCAGGTATTTTTTGAACCCTAACAATTGATGGTTCGAGATTCTTCATGTGCTCCTGTTTCATGAGAGCAATTTCTGCTTGAGCAAACCCACGGGACTTTGCTCCCTCAAGAGGCATGTAGGTTTCTGAGTCCCACTCGAATATTGCTGAAGCATGATTCAAGGCCCAGATCGGTTTGTAAGCAGACAGCACTTCTTGGAGAGCAGGATTCGACATAGCTTCTACGCAACATGGCATTCTATTTAATCAGTGCGAAAGCTTTGTCTATTCCGAGATTTCAGCTACCACGGCGTTTTCCATTCTAACGACGTCTTCAGTTCTTAGTTCAAGAAGTCTATCTCTGGTACCGCCCCCGCAGAATATGGTCTCACGGCCTAGCAGGCTCTTATCGAGAACGACAGTCATCTTGGTTTTGTGGTGTATCGAAGGTGTTCCACCGGGTGGATAACCGCTCACAGACTCTGCCTCAGCGAACGAAAGCAATTTGACATTCGTCGTGTTCAGCGCCTCCGCAGCTTTTTTTATATTCACTCTGCGATTTCCGGGAATTACTAACAATGCAAACTGTCCGTTGTTGTCTCTGCAGACAAGATTCTTGGTTATTCTGCTTAGGTCAATACCAGTTTCACGAGATGCATCTGCGGTATGCACCGTCTCTGGTTTCGACATGAAGTTGTGCCATACATTGTTGTCCTTCAGAAAGCCTTCAAGGTCTAACATGGTCTTCAATTCAATCACATGGAACAATGAAAACTGTTCCGTCGTATCGATAGGAACGGTTAAGCCGGGCGTCATAGCAACAGTTCCCAACGAGTAGTTTAAGTTGGCAACGAAAAAAATCGCTTCCAGGAAGAAACCGATAAAACCAAGACAGAAGCCTCGAACAACAAAGCGAAAGCGACGCAAGACTGCACCCGTAAAGACTAACCTCGGTCCATTGCTGGCCATTTTGACGCTTCTCTACGTTCTGCATTTGATAGATACCAAAACATACGAAAGGATAACAAAACCCCTGCACACAAAAACTAAAAGAAAACGAAAAAGACGCTGATTCAGCTCCCATGAAGCTCATCGCTGCAAATTAGTCTCAAGAAACAAATACCTGAATCGTAACCTATGTCTCGAAATCGGTGATGCAGACTGAGCAGCGAAGTATGTCCGTGCGGAAGCGGGAAGAGACCTTCCGGATTCTGCGTAGAATGTGGCAGAGGATACTGTAGTGAGTGCCAATTCACGCATCTCTACACACCACCACCTATGACTACTGCTGATTCTATCTTTGCTAACATGAAGAACAAAACGTAACTCTAAAGATACGCACACCAATAACCAGTCAGAGTACGGTCAAATTGACTTCAAGACCCTACTTGATCTACGATGGTATTTGCAATCTATGCATTGGGTCAGTAAAAATCCTCAACATACTCGACAAATCTGGTTTGATCAGATTCGTGCCCTATCAACAATTGCCGGCTTCAGCAAGAGAGCGTTACGGATTGACCAGAAATATGCTGCAAGGACGCATGCACTTCATCATCGACAACAATTCAATCTCGAGTGGCTCACTCGCGATTAGAGAGATATGTAATTTTCTTACGCCATTTCATTTTCTCTGCAATTTACTCAAAACGCAGCCGGCTCAAATTCTCTACAACTGGGTTGCAGAGAGACGGTACAGAATTTTCGGCTGTAGAAATTCTTGTTTCATCGTCCCAACAAATCGAACCTAAACGTGGTAATAGAAGAATTCAGCTTCGTCTGACAAAAACGATCGATGGACTCAAACCTATCTTCTTTCCGATGTCATCTAGAATTTTCTGGAATTTGACATGCGAAAGACGTATTGCCTTCCCTCCTTTCGGAGGATAAGGATCATTGAACACGACACTTTCCGTATCAACGCCCGCGACAACTACCCAATGCGGAATATCCAATGAATGAACCACACCCATGTGCACCAACGCAATCGGCAAAAACCCCGACTGCATATTACGAATCAAATCCAAAACCGATGGGTGCTTGTATTCGATCCTGATACCTCTACTTAAAGCCCGCAATCGATTCTGCCGAATACCGAAGACGCAGAGGTCAATTTCCTCGCGTGAAAAATGTCTAGCTAATCGGCGTTTCCAGGTTCTGTTCTCAAAAATTTTGTGACGCCCCGTTATCAGATGCACATCATATCCAGCGTCAATGAGTGGAACAGACAAACCGTAAGGATCAGCTCCTCTTACTCCGATCATATTGCATTGACGCCAAACTTCGAACTCCAATGCGCGACTTAACCGGACTTGGTGATCAAACTGTTTCATCACCATCAAAACGCAAGCTGGACCGCACGTGAAATCTGAACTTTGAGCATAGTACGGTAAATCAAACTTCAATTTCAGTCCGCCAAACATTCATGGATTACAGCTAATTTTTTCGAACACTCCATAAACCCCTCTCTTAAGTCATTATTCTCATCAGATACGAGGGAAATACAAAAAGAGGAGCCACGCAAGCGTTTGGTGAGATCCGTGACCAAGAAACTAGATTTTGCGAAAGACGAGCTGAATTCGCCGCTCGGTAAAAGCCAATACTATAACATCAGATCACAGGATCTTGGATACGACCCGGACTCACTTCCGTACTCGATCAGAGTTCTACTCGAGAACACTCTACGTTTCTCCAACATAATCCCAGGAGCAGCCGATGCGACGGATGCATTAACAAAATGGTCAACGAGTATCGGGAAAGATATTCCGTTCATGCCCTTCCGTGTACTCCTGCAAGATTACACTGGAGTACCTCTGATCGTTGACCTGGCAGCGATGAGAACTGCCGGAATAAGAAAAGGATTGAACCCGAGCGTCGTGAATTCGAAAGTTCCAGTCGACCTCGTGATAGATCATTCAATTCAAGTTGACGCATGGGGAAATCAATTTTCGATCGCACAAAATCTAGACAAAGAATACGAAAGGAACGCTGAAAGGTATTCGCTATTAAAATGGGCGCAATCATCCTTCGACAAAACGAGAGTATTCCCACCTGGCAAAGGAATCTGCCATCAATTCAACCTTGAATATCTCGCCAAAGTCGTCTCCCTTCAGACGTTCGAAGGAAAACTAACAGCATTTCCTGACACTCTAGTTGGCACCGATTCTCACACGACGATGGTAAATGGACTCGGAGTCCTCGGTTGGGGAGTTGGAGGAATAGAGGCCGAGGCAGTAATGCTAGGCGAACCATACTTCCTTCCGATACCAAAAGTGGTTGGCGTCAAATTCACAGGCCAACTTCAAGAAGGAGCAACACCCACCGACCTCGTCCTAACGGTAACAGAAGTGCTTAGACATGAAGACCTAGTTGGAGCCTTCGTAGAATACTTCGGCGAATCATACAGCAAACTCAGCGTACCGGATAGGGCAACAATCGGCAACATGTCCCCTGAATACGGAGCCACAGTCGGCTACTGTCCAGTAGACGAAGCGACAATAACATATCTACTGGCCACAGGAAGAGACAAAGCATATGCCGACTTCGTGAAGACGTATTGCATAAAACAAGGACTCTTCGTAAATCCTGATTCAGAGACTCCGAAATATTCCAAAGTGATAGAAATCGACTTAGACAAAGTCGAACCATCCATCGCAGGTCCGCGCAACCCAGATGAACTCATACCACTAAAAACAGCGCGAAGCACTCTCACGGACATTCTGAAAAAATATGCGAAAAAATCTCCCAATTCCACCAACTTGAGTCAGGAAGGCAACCTTCGAGATGGATCCGTAGTAATCGCTGCCATAACCAGTTGCACCAACACCTCAAACCCAACCGTCATGATAGGCGCCGGTTTGCTCGCCTCAAAAGCAGCGAAGTTAGGCCTTACCGCAAAACCGTACGTAAAACGCAGCATGGCTCCGGGCTCAAATGTCGTAAGGGATTACCTAGCGAAAGTAGATCTTCTCTCTGAATTGGAGAACCTCGGTTTCGACATCGTAGGATATGGTTGCACTACATGCATCGGGAACAGTGGCCCCCTAAGTTCTGATGTGGAAAAAGAAATTCGAGAAAAAGATCTCTACGTCGTCGCTGCATTAAGTGGGAACAGAAACTTCGACGGTCGAATCCACCCGCTCGCCAAAGGAGCGTTTCTAATGTCTCCAATGCTTGTTGTAGCATACGCGCTGGCGGGCAGAATTGATATCGATTTCTACAACGAACCGTTAGGCATCACGAAGGGCGGATCGAAAGTATACCTCAAAGATGTCTGGCCAACCCTCAACGAAATTCAACAAATGGCTATCAAAGCGCTTTCGCCAGACTTATTCAAAGAACGATATGCAGACGCGCAAATGGGCGATGAGAAATGGCGCAAACTATCCGCGCCATCAGGCAAATCCTACGAATGGGATAACCAGTCAACCTACATTAGAGAACCTCCATGGTTCAAAGAAGTAAAACCGAACACCATCGACATTCGAAACGGAAGAGCACTAGCCATCTTCGGTGACAAGGTAACAACCGACCATATTTCACCCGCAGGAACAATTCTAGCCGATAGCCCCGCTGGAGAGTACCTGAAAGAGAACCATGTACCTTTCACCGCCTTCAGCACGTACGGGAGCAGGCGCGGCAACCATGAAGTAATGGTGAGAGGCGGCTTCAGTAACATTCGATTGAAAAACATTCTAGCAGGCGGCAAAGAAGGAGGATGGACAACCCATTATCCTTCGCGGAACCTAATGACAATATACGATGCTGCGATGCGATATCAATCAGAACGAATACCATTAATCATCTTGGCAGGAAAACAGTATGGTACCGGCAGTTCAAGAGATTGGGCTGCTAAAGCAACGATGATGCTTGGAGTCCGAGCAGTCATAGCTGAAAGTTTCGAGAGAATCCACAGAAGCAATCTGATCGCGATGGGAGTACTGCCTCTTGAATTCTCAAATGGACAAAACTGGCAGAACCTAAACCTGAAAGGAACTGAAACTTACGAAATCACGGGTATAGAAAAAATCACCAAGCCTAAGACCACACTTACCGTCCGCGTAAAAGATACAGGAAGAGAGGAGACATTTGATACTGTGGCACGATTGGATAATGAAATAGAGATTGAATATTATCGTGCAGGGGGCATTCTACAGTACGTATTCAGTAAGCTTCCTAACAGTTGATAACTCAATCCAGATCCTATTCGACCGATAATCCGATCAATGTTCCTTAAAGTGTTCCCAACCTCGAGGTTCAACCTGAATTTCTTTCGTCCCGTGAAGTGTTCGCACTCCTCTAAACCGATTTGTTACGAAACCGATCGCCTTCAATCGCCCCTTTGATGTCCGAACTGCCGAATTGAATTTGGTAGGGCGTACGGTCAACACCAAGTAATATTCCTCTCCGCCGTATAGAGCAAGGTCAGCGGAGTTCAGATGATGGGACTTAGCAAATTTGATCACGTCCCTGCTTACTGGAACTTCATGGATCAAAATACCCACTCGACTAGCCACAGCTAATTCATGCAACGACCAAGCCAACCCGTCGCTTGAGTCGATTGACGAAGTTAACGCTCCCGAAGCAGCTAACTTCAGTCCCAGATCGAGCTGTGCACGCGGATGAAATACGGCCTCGTATATGCTCTGAGGGAGTTCTGAGGGTTTCATGTCATATTCGAGAAGCGCCTTCAATCCCGCACTCGTCGCACCAAATTCTCCCGTGACCGCAACAATATCACCATCTCTAGCCCCTTTACGAAGCACTAGGCGCTTCTGTTGTGCTAAACCGAAAAGAGCGATCGATATTGTCAAGTCTTCTGATTCGTTCGTGTCTCCTCCAACGAACGGGAATCGATAGGATTTTCCGACATCACGAAGACCGTTCGCGATTTGCTTGATGTCTGATTCCGTTAGCTCGGCTGGAAGCCCCAAACCTACAAGGCCTGCAAACGGTTTAACGCCCTTCGCAGCGAGGTCGCTAACGTTAGCTACTGCGGCTTTCCAAGCTGCTTGACGCAGAGTCATACCAGGCGGGATATCAGTGCTTCCAACCAACATGTCAGTCTTCAGCACCGCAACTTTATCCTTCCACAATTTTATTGCTGAAACATCATCACCAAACCCGACCGTCGTACGCGGACTCGAGCCGAAAGTATGCTGCAGGATTTCTATGATTTGATGCTCGCCAAGTTCCCTGAGTGTTTTCTGCAATATCGACCCTGCCCTCCATGTTCGTCTAACTATCATTTCATACGATGAAGTAGAAAAGCTCGTTTCAGTCAGCTTGAAATATAACCCGATCTTGGCAGTGCATCAAGCGAAACTGAATGCGAATCGTCAGATTTTCTATCAACAACAAAGATACAAGTTATGGAATATTGGAACACTCAGAGATATCACGGATCGAAGGAGATATTTTCGGTAACTGGAAAAGAACTGGATCGAACCTGAAATTAGAGAACGTCCATCTACTCGCCCCCGTCCAACCTCCAAATATCCTAGCAATTGGATTAAATTACAAGGCTCACGCCGAAGAAAGCGGACATCCGATTCCACCTGCTCCCGTTCTTTTCATTAAAGCGAATACTGCTCTAGCCGACCCAAACCAACCAATAATCCTCCCATCCATAGCTCCGAATGAAGTGGATTACGAAACTGAACTTGTCATAATAATAGGCAAGCGAGCGCGAAATGTGTCAGAAAACGAAGCGCATAACTACGTTTTGGGTTACACGTGCGGCAACGATGTTAGCGCGCGCGACTGCCAACTTCGTCTCGATGCACAGTGGGCAAGAGGAAAATCGTTCGACACATTCGCTCCGATGGGGCCATGGATTGAAACTGAACTTCAAGCAGACGAAAGCGGCATACGATGCCGACTCAACGGCAAAACGATGCAAGACTCGAACACAAAGGACCTTATTTTCAATACCGGCCAACTGATCTCTTACTTATCAAAATGCATGACACTCATGCCGGGCACAGCAATAATGACTGGAACTCCATCAGGCGTAGGTTTCGCTCGAAAACCACCGGTCTTCCTCAAAGCAGGAGACGTAGTAGAAGTTGAAATCGACGGCATCGGAACACTACAGAATCCTGTGATACGAGAAAACTAAAACGAATCAACAAGTTGCACGCTCGTTACAAGATCTGAGAATACTACGGAAGTTTCTTCTACCCGTCTGTCGGTCAATGGCACGACTAATCAAGTGAGACTTCATGTCGACAATCAAGAAAGTTATCACATACGGCGAAATAATGATGAGGCTTTCAACACCTGGCTTTCAACGGATACAACAAGCACGATCATTCGACGTAACCTATGCCGGCGGAGAAGCCAACGTTGCCATAAGCCTGGCGAATTTCGGAGCCCCAGTCGAATTTGTAACACGCCTGCCAAACAATGAAGTCGGAGACGCCTGCATCAACTTCCTCCGACAATTTGGAGTGGGTACGACAAGGATTATTCGTGGCGGAGAAAGACTTGGAATCTATTTTCTAGAAACTGGCGCTTCCCAACGTGGCAGTAAAGTGATCTACGACCGATCAGGATCATCCATTGCAACGATTGAACCTTCGATGTTAGATTGGAAAACCGTTCTTGCGGACGCTTCATGGCTCCACATCAGCGGCATAACTCCAGCCATAAGCAAATCCTGCGCAGACTCTTCAATCGAAGCTGCAAGAACAGCGCGATCGATGAAAGTGAAGGTGTCTGTGGATTTGAATTACCGCTCCAAACTTTGGAAGTGGGGAAAATCAGCAAAGGAAGTTATGACGGAGATTGTGAAATCAGCAGACGTAACTGTTGGTAACGAAGAGGATGCTGAGAAAGTGTTTGGAATTCAAGCTCCCGGAGTTGACGTAATGGCTGGAAAGGTTGACCCGTTGAAGTACAAGGCCGTTGCAGAGAAGCTCAAGGAACAATTCCCTAACCTCGAAAAAATAGCCATAACCATACGAGGTAGCATAAACGCAAGCCACAACACATGGTCAGGAGTTCTGCTCGACGGCAACTCATTCTACACTGCTCCAATATACGACATAACCCACATTGTCGATCGAGTTGGCTCCGGCGACGCCTTTGCCGGCGGCTTAATCTACGGTCTACTCAAATACGGAAACTCCCAGAAGGCATTAGATTTCGCAACGGCGGCTGGCAGCCTCAAGCATAGCATACCCGGCGATGCAAGCGTAGTCTCCGTCTCCGAAGTCGAGACACTAATGAGTGGGGTCACATCAGGACGAGTATCTAGGTGACAGCGTTGGCGAAGTTCACACGACACCAAGTAATTACCCGAATGCTTGACGTAGGAATCGTTCCAGTCTTCTACCAGAAAGACCTTGAAGTTGCCAAGAAAATATTAGAGGCGTGCGGCGACGGCGGAGCAACCATCGTTGAATTCACCAACAGAGGAGACTTTGCCCATCAAGTTTTCCTTGAACTCTCCAAATGGTGCAGCGAGAGCCTACCACATGTCGCGCTAGGCGTCGGATCAATAATCGACCAGGGCACCGCCGCTATCTACATCAACAGCGGCGCCAATTTCGTCGTAAGCCCAATACTCAATCCTGAAGTGGTAAAGATATGTAACCGACGAAAAATTGCCCACTGCCCCGGCTGCGGAACCGTATCTGAAATCTCTCAAGCCGAAGAACTTGGCGTGGAAATAGTGAAAATTTTTCCTGCCGGAGAAATGGGTGGTCCAGCTTTCATAAAGAATCTACATGGACCAATCCCCTGGGCACAAATAATGCCAACGGGCGGCGTAGAACCAACATGGGAAAGCATTTCCAGTTGGATAAACGCAGGTGCGGCCTGCCTAGGAATGGGCTCCAAGCTGATCAGCAAGGAACTTGTCGCAGCCAAAGACTTCGAAGGAATCAAACGCAACGTAGAAAACTGCTTAGCCTGGGTGAAGAAAGCAAGAGGAACACCATTATTCACTGGACTCGAGCATGTTGGTCTCTACCCGTCGAAAACTGCAACCGCGAGTCAACTTGCTGACTGGTATTCTGAAGTGTTCGGATTCAAGAAAACAGAAGGCACATCATCCTTCTTCCTAAACGTCCAGCAGGGCAGGATTGAGGTCATGAAGGAACCAATCCAATCCGAATGTCACGTCGCAGTCAGAGTCTCCAACTTCGAAGAAGCATGCAAGTATCTAACTGAACATGGCATTGAGCTGGAGGAACCAAAAATCAAGAAAGACGTCAAAGCCGTCTACCTCAAGAAACCTGACAAAGCAGGCAACAGGGTGCACATCATATACACACCCTGAGTTGCTCTGAATCAGTCACGGTTCAGTACGGAAAAAATAACGAAATTACGGCGGTTGTGGTTGTGGCGTTTCTGGCGCCTTAGCCACTGGTTCAGCGCCACCACAGGCTGACAGATGGGCTCGGTACTCATCAAGTCGAATCATCTTGTGGCAGCGAATACATTCGACGGTCTTCATTTCAGACCGTACGGATCTATTACTGAATTTACGCCGCCCCATTTAGTTCACGTTCAATCCTATCATTGTATACGTCCCTATTGAAGGTTAATCGTGGGTTGACGCGTCATTGTCTTGACGAAGTGTTTGGATTGTTAATTGGACGGGCATTGACGAGTTGAGGAACTGTCTGTACCATTTTCTGTATTCTGATGTTGGACATGCTTTGAATCCGTTTCAGCTCTGGCATTTCCCGACTCGAGACAAGTGTTACCGCTATGCCGGCTGCTCCTGCTCGACCAGTTCTGCCGATTCTATGGAAGTAGGAATTGGGATCCCTCGGCATATCATAGTTAACAACGTGTGATACGCCTTCAATGTCCAATCCGCGTGATGCAACGTCGGTCGCCACTAAGAATCGGACACGTCCTCGTCTGAAATCTTCTAACGCCCGGTCTCGTTGACCCTGAGATAGATCGCCGTGTATTACTGTGACATCGCGACGTGTTTTCCGAAGCCGATATACTAGTCTGTCAGCGCCAATCTTGGTTGAACAGAAGATCAAGCCGCGGTCCATTGATTTGTCTGCCATTATGTTGCAGAGGGCTTGGAATTTGCGTTCTGGGTCGACAAGATGATAGAGTTGCTCTATTTCTTCCACCGCGATTTCATCACGACTGACCAGAAGTTTTTCAGGATTGTACATGTGCCTCGCAGCAAGTCCGAGAATTTCATCCGGCATTGTTGCTGAGAACATGGCGGTTAGTCTTTGAGTAGGAGTTCGGCTCAGAATGAATCCTATGTCGTCTATGAATCCCATATCCAACATTCGGTCTGCTTCGTCAAGGACAACCATTCTCACGTCATCCAGAACGAGTGTTCCTCGTTTGAGATGGTCAATTATTCTACCTGGCGTACCAACTACAATGTGAATTGTGTTTTGGAGGGCTTCCATTTGTCCGTATATTGGTTGGCCTCCGTAAACTGCCAAAGTTTTCACGTGTAGGTATTTACTATAGCTCCTTAGGTCCGACGCTACTTGTTGAGCAAGTTCCCTTGTTGGGACTAAAACAATTGCTTGAACAGCGTCTAAGCCGTTATCAATCCTCTGAATCATCGGAATACCGAAGGCAGCTGTTTTTCCAGTACCTGTCTTCGCTTGACCGATTACATCTCTACCGTCGAGAAGTGGGGTGATTGCGGCGGCTTGTATCGGGAACATTTCTTGAAATCCAAGTTCCCTCAAAGCGCGAGTTATCTCTCCCTTTATCGGGAGGTCTTCAAACTGTTTCATTGATTTTTCACTTTTTGAAACCGCTTTACAGAAAAAATAGAACGTCTGTGCTTCCTTTATCGGAAAAACCGCGTTCTAGTTTCGCTGTGCAGAACTGTATTACGGTCCGCACGCGGTTTTCGTTAGGCCGTTATGGGCAGAGGGGCTTTTAAAGATGCTTACGGTGAGCACCATAATGGAAACGTGATTCATGGCAATTACAGCTAACACATTATGGAATAGTCATTCTAAACGGGTGTGCGCGTAAGATAAGATGGTAACGATTTCCGTGGTCACACAAACCGATTGAGCATATATGCAGTAGATAAAAAAAATAAGAAAAAGGTGGAATTTTCCACGAACTTAAACTCGCTACTAATCGCCTTTAGTGAGTTTAATTTCAATCGTGGAAACGTTCCTCGTTTGACCCTCTTCACCTAGTACTTCTGTGCCAATCGTCACTTCTTTAATCGTCAGCTTACCGTCGAAGAAACGTCTACGGCACACTTCTACTACGTCAACGGCTTTCGATATGACGCGTCCTCGTGCCTTCACTGATAGTTCCTTGGATCCACTGTTGATCTGCATGACGATAGCAGTTGCGTAACTCATCAGTGGTTTCTGACCAATGAGTACGGTATTTGATGGTATGCCGCTTCTAGAAGGGGGCCTTTGGGTCTCTGTCCTTTCTGTCAAGCATTGTTCACCTCCGTGTGGAAAGTATACTGGTAGTATTGCGGAAAGTCTGAAATCGGCTTAAGTCAATAAAAGCCTTCCTACGTCGCTCGATCTATCACTAGAAACCATGCATGCTACCTTTCAGTGGGATTAAATAATATGCCCTAACGTAACAGACACAAAGAGTACATGTGTAATGGCGGAGAACAATACAGACAATATATCACAGGCCACATCTGAGGTTGCGGCCCCTTCAGAAGAGCCCAAGAATTCAACAAAACTGCAAATTGATCGACCCACGGACTTCAAATTTCATTTGGCATACGAAGTTTACTCGAAAGCATGGGATCATAACTCGCTTGATTCGGTTCGAATAAAACTAAACGAACTCATATCTTCTCTAGCGAAAGACGAAAACGGCTACTCGGACTTCTACGCTCAGATGCAAGAATATCGCAGAGATTCAGGCGGCTTCAGGTCGGGCAAGTTTAGAATTGAGACCTCCAGGAAACGTGATTATCAGAGGACTACGACACGGAACGATAGAAATCGGCGCCATCACTAACCGCAAACATACAAGAAAGAATAGGTAGAATTAATTAGGCCCAGTCCCCGTACTGGCAGCTAAGCTATGTGTACGGGCTGAAGCCGACCGTCTAATTCTAATTGCAATTAGATCGACGTGCCGTATTCACCCGAAGAACTAGCTGACCGAAATCGAGGTGAAACGCATGAGCGATCGTTCCTTCCATAAGCCAGTCGAAGAAGGGAAGGAGTACGAAGTCGAGATCAAGGAGACCAGCCGTCGTGGTGACGGAGTCGCAAGGATCGAAGGTTTCGTAGTCTTCGTCCCCCAAACTAAGCCTGGCGACAAAGTGAAGGTAAAAATTAACACCGTAGGCCCAAGGTTTGCGACAGGTGAAGTCGTAACCGCCCCGTAGTAAGGACGGCTAAACCAGCAAATCTCCCTTTTCTTATTTCATTTTTTTAATTTCGTTGGGCGTGTTCTACGCTTAATGAGTCCCAGGAGGGAAGATAATTTGCCTCGCTTCCCAGTAACGCGGCCAAAGATACCTCAGCATGTCAGGATTATTCCCATGCTTCACGCTCAGGTAATATGAAATCAGATACAACGGGATTATGTTCAGGTAAGGCGACAATGACTCGTTCCTTGCCGGCAGCTTAATCGAATTACAGAGCGAAGAAATGTCTCTATCGTCCTCGTCGACAATAGCGAGCACGGATGCACCATAAATCTTCGCGGCTTTCACCAGGGTGCGATTTCTGTCATAACACTTGCCTTTCGGAGCAAGAACGATAAGGAATGTATCTTGATCGATCGACGCCCACGGCCCATGCAGAATCTGTTCAGTATCGAATCCCTGTGCCGAAGTGTAGGAGGTTTCCATAATCTTCAACGCCGCTTCCAAAGTGTTTGCGAAGTTCGGTCCTGATCCAGCAATATAGTAACGTGCCTTCGTGTAATTCTGGCCTGCCATTTGCTTACACGCATTATCGGTCGACTTCAATACTTCGGACGTTAGGCTAGGTAATTCGTCAAGAGAAGTTTCAAGGTCTCGAGCAACGCCAGCCTCATCCTTACGGTTCAGTAACCCGATTGAAATTTTCGCGCATGCAATCGCAGCTGCCACGTAACATTTCGTGTGACATCTGGAAGGATCGGGACTATTACCGACTATAATCGTTTCATCTGCTGCTTCAGAGATAGGCCGATCAGGATAATGTGTAATCCCTACCCTGAACGCACCCTTCGAACGCCCATACCTTAACGCGTCAACAGTTGCTTTCGTAATGCCACTGTGCGAAACCGCAACCAAACCCGTCTCCGAACTCAATGGATAACCGTGTTGCTGCAGTTCCAGCGAAGAAACACACTCAGACTTAGACTTCGATGAATGAAGAGGATATGCGCCCAGCATGGCTGCGAAGAAAGCCGTACCGCAACCAGTAAAGTAGAGCGATTTCTTCTCACTAAGTCGTTCTGTTGCAGAAGAGATTTCAGTGTTCTTCAAGGTTTCACGAATTGTAGCGGGGATCTCGTAAATCATATCATACGTTAGGAATGGATGCGAGGTACGATCTGGAATTAACATGGGAGGAATCGGGTTCGACAAACGAATCAACCGTAAAAGAAAAGCATCTTTTCCTTAAAGCTTCCCAAAACTCATCAGTCTCTCTCGAGTCATTACCGAGCTGATAGAAGTGAGTGATTATTACTCGTCGAAGCTCTCGGCGAAGCGACTAGAGCAGGCATATGATGTCGCTTCACCCAGGGTCAAGCAGTACCTCAATGCTGAATTGAACCATGTACTTGGTAAGATACGACACGACGATATTGTTCTCGAGTTGGGTTGTGGTTATGGTAGAGTTCTCTCGAATTTAGTGGGTAAAGATAGCGAGGTAGTGGGAGTTGATGTATCTAGTTCCAGTCTGAATCTTGCGCGAGAGAAGCTAGGCAGGACTCATAATGATCTCCTTCGGATGGATGCTGCTTCACTTGGTTTCCGTGATCGAAGTTTCGATCGGGTGATCTGCATCCAGAACGGCATTTCAGCGTTTCATGTCGACCAACTAACTCTAGTCACTGAAACCGTCCGTGTCACGAAACCTGGAGGCATAGCGCTTTTCTCGAGCTACTCAGACAAGTTCTGGCAGCACCGACTGGACTGGTTTGAGGCTCAAGCTAAAGCCGGACTTCTTGGAGAAATTAATCACGAAAAAACGGGTAACGGTATAATCGTGTGCAAAGACGGATTTACCGCATCAACGGTTCGTGCTGACGACTTTCTTGCATTAACATCACAACTCAAAGTTGACGCCAAAATAGTTGAGGTGAATGGATCAAGCGTCTTCTGCGAAATAGTACGATTAGCGCCTTAGAATCTCCAATGCTAGCATACATATGAAATCATAGGAAGAGTTTTGAAGTTCAAAGGGTCTAAATGGATTTGGTGTCAGAATGAATTCGGCGGAACTAGCAAGAAATCTTGACTCCGCACGCGAAGAACTTAACCTTAAAGAGAAAAACTTAGTCGAAAAGAAAGAAGCTTTCTTGCGAAAAGTTCAAGCAATGCTACCGGATAGAATTGAACATGCGATATCAGCAGTAATATCACAGAACGCAGAACTAGTCGAAAAGTTAGCCTCTAACGAGTTAGCAAAAATGAAGAAAGCACTCGGAGAGGAAAAACTGAAGGCGGTTGAAAAAGGCGTATCATCCCTACGCGCTTCGGACTGGATGTGGTGTCCCACATCCGGTACCACCACGGGAAGAGCCCCATTCAGTTGGCCTGGAATTAACGAAGAAGGCCCCATATGGCAATCCCTCCAGACCTACAGCAAAGACCTTGAAACCATTCTCAAAAAATATGGATTCAAGCTTGAAGAACAAATGAAATTTTCAATGTCACCCTTCAGAGTAAGCCTTCCAAAAAGTACGGAAGCGAAAAAAGAAGAACTGGATGACCTAAACCATGAGGTTGGAAAAGCGAATAAAGAATACTGCGACGCCAAACGCAAAGTCTCCAATCTCGAACAAGTGCTAAAACAAACCAAGGCTCGAGAGAAATACGAGGCAGCCTAGCCTACCCATGCTATGTGGGCTTGGTCTTGCAATCATGTGAATTTCATCCAAACGATGACGCGGTTGGTTCTTGTCCTAAATGCGGTAAGCATCTATGTTCAATCTGTTTGCCGCGGACAAATAAGCCATGTAGGGTTTGTGTAGGCTATCGGCACGCGCAGACGCTGGCAACGATTGCCGCAGTAACGGTTTCGATCTTTCTAGGCATGATAAGTCCGCTTCTTGGGCTTCTTGGCGTTGTGGTCCTGTTCTATTCGTTTCGCTCGGTCCTCAGATCGCGTACGAGAGCAATTCTTCAAGCCGCTCGCCAAACACAACCATCCACATACCCATCCTCATCCGCATCATCAATCTCGCCCAGTCAGGGTCAGATAAGTAACCTCAATTTCTGCGACAATTGTAGCGTGTGGACTGGTGACTCATACTGTAAAGAGTGTGGAAAAAAACTCATCTAGCGATAGTCTACGTATGGGCACCATTGAAATAATGATGCCAACATTGAAGGGAGATTATCAACCGATTTCGCAAGTACGAGTGGCGGTGCTTGTGAGGCCATTTATAACTCGAAATTCATGGCAATCCTGACTAAGATTTGCGCTCCAAGTTCTCTAAGCAATTGTTCGCAGCAGGCATAATTACTGTTACAATTGTAGGTTTGATCGCCGGCGCTTACCTGCTTCAGAGTTCCACGCGAACGGGGAATGGGGCGGTTGGGTGGGTTGCAGCGTTCGACTTTCAACGAGATCCTGCATCGTATGATTACATCACGATTCAAGTGGAAAATTTGGGCACTAAACCTGTCGCCATCTGTTTCGCCATCTTTGATGTGACTGGTAATTTGTGGAAATCCGCGCTCATGGGTGAGGGGTCCACTGCTTGGACGATGACTGGGTGCAGTGATAGCGGTGGGTCGAATCCATGGCAGAGCGATGGAGCTGTTGGTTCATTGAAGACTTGGACGATTCGATTCCAACCAATCCTTCCTTCCAGCGTAGCGCAAACTCCATGGCTGGGTGAGGGCACGGTACTGGTTTACTCCAAAGATAGCGTTACACTCATCACAGCGAGTGCAGTGATGACTTCTATCGGAAGAACACGAACAACCACGCTTCAATGGCTTCCGGCAGAGAATGTGTCCATCATAATCGAAACCATCTTCAGACCCCTCCTCGCCACAATCATGTCCTACAGAGAAGATTGAACTTCCAGTCAAAATTAAAATCTCGAAGTAAACGAGCGGACGAACAGGAATTAAGTAATAAAGAGACGGTACGAGGGGGTCTCGTGATGCACGCGAGGCGTTAGTTCGGATGGAGTGGAGAGTTTATTGGTATTTATGGGTGGAATTATTTTGGGTCTGTGTCGGGTTATCTATTAGAGGATCGTTGTGATGTACCAAGTGGTTTGGGGTTGGCGTCGAAGTACTTGGAATGAGGAATCAAGCAGACTGGTCTATTTTTCTGCTGAGTACCGGTATCTTAAAGACTTTGTCGAAATGCATGAACCGCGCTTATTTCTCATAAGACGAGGCAGCGAATTAGGTGCACTTGAAGAAAAAGCACGGAAGATCAAGAGTGCACGTGTAGGATCATCAAGTGATGGGTTCCATGTTTCGATCGGACCGATCAGTGTCGAAGATAAACAAAGAATAGAAAGATTGGACCGTAGCAGAAGACATCGCATAAAGGACCTCAGCCAAATTCACGAGACGCGTAAATGGGCACATCTTTTGCAGGAGATAGGACGAAAGCACCCGCGTCTGATCGCATACATTGGAAGCGGACTCAGCTACGAGGCAGGTGTTCCAACCTTGGCGACCATGCACAAATTATTCGGAGTTGACAACGGCCCCGGGACCGAATTCTGCTTAGGAACAATCGATCCTCTAATTGATAGTTTGAATGCTAAGACATATTCGTGGTTTGTAGGGAGAGTTAGGACGTTCCAGTCTGCGTGTGCACGTGCCCGCCCTTCTCTATCGCATCAACACTTACGGAGGGCATACCGACGCGGACAAATATCATCAATTCTCACCGACAATGTCGATGATATCTTTGAAAGACGTCTCGGGATACCGGCACTTCGTACGCGAGGAGACGGACTCACTTCGGAACGGTATGCTGGGCTGGATGAGATCGCTGAACTGGTTCAGTCTGGTCCACATGTGTTGCTGGTTATCGGTGTCTCAGCTGATCGGCGATGCATCATAGAGACTTTAGGGAGATTAATTCCTACGGTTGTTGTGAATCCCGCGCAGCCAGTGTCACCTCACTCGAAGAACTTGGACTATCTTGATCAACTAGGGTTTGATGAAGAAGGCAATTCAAAGTATGGACACGTATTCATCAAACAACCAAGTCGAAAGTGTTTAGGTAGAGTAGTGTCATGTTTGTGTGGGTAGTGCTGATTAATTGCAGAACGTCTCAATTTTTGGTCTTGGTCACGTGGGTCTGGTTAATGCGGTCTGCTTTGCGCATAAAGGGTACCGGGTTATTGGAATAGAAACTGATCAGAACAGACTTAAACAGGTGAGAAATGCTGAACCGCCATTTTTTGAGCCATCACTCCCTGACTATCTCAAGGACGCGATAGATCGGAACCTGCTTCTGGCAACGGACGATTCCTCGTTAAACGCTCAAGCCGATTGCTGCTTCATAGCGGTAGAGACACCAAGTATGCCCGATGGAAGCGCAGACCTCAGCGCTATTGAAGCCGCTACGAGTGCGGCTGGGCGGTCGCTGCGAAATAGCACTAAGAATCAGTTAGTCGTAATTCTGAGTGCGGTGCCTCCGGGAACGGCTCGAAATATCATCACGCCAATTCTTGAGAAGGAATCAGGCAAATCGAAGGGTGATGGTTTCAATCTCTGTTCGAATCCGGAGCTCTTCGCGCAAGGTGACGCTATTCATGACACCGAATATCCTGATCGCATCATCATCGGAGGCGACGAACCGGACGCTTCGAGACTTGAGGGATTTTACAAAGAGTTCTGCGGAGATAGCAGATGCGTAATCCTGCGTACCACGCATGAGAACGCTGAATTAATCAAATACGCGAACTCCGCGTTCATAGCAACTAAGGTCAGTTTCATAAATTTCATAGCCGATATCGCTGAACGAGTTCGTTTCGCTGATGTGAGAGTGATCGCTGAAGGAATCGGACTTGACGAGCGAATCAGTCCAGGAGCATTACATGCAGGAATTGGATGGGGAGGCCCTTGTCTCCCGAAAGACACTCGAGCCCTAACAGAGTTCAGCAAACGCTGTGGCGTTGAATCGAATTTGATTCAAGCCGTCAGCGCCGTAAATGACGCACACCATTACAAAACCGTGAAGCTTGCAAAGGAAATGTTGGGCTCACTGAAAGGGAATAGAATTGCAGTACTGGGGTTGGCATTCAAGTCTGCCACAGACAACGTGAAAGACGCGTCATCAATCAGAATTATCAAAGATCTTCTCGTCGAAGGCGCACATGTAGTTGCGTATGATCCAAAATCAGTTAATCACGCGAAAAGTATCTTAGGGAATAAAGTTGAGTACGCGAATAATGCGGTAGAATGCATCGAACGAACAGATTGCTGCATAGTTGTCACGGAATGGGACGAGTTTAAACAGATTCCTCCTGAAACGTTTCGTAGGAAAATGAGTCGACCCATCGTGATCGATGGCAGAGGAATCTATAATGTGGATGCTTTCTCACAGGCAGGAGTTAGGCTGTCTGGAATTGGAGTGGGTCAAACTTGACTCTCTCCCTACGACGAGCCTCTTAGGAGATCTAGGACTCTTCTTTTGAGCCCTCCGCGTCTCGTACCGTCCGGTAAGGTTTGGTCAATTACGGAACCGTAGAATCGCATGAACTTGTAACCGACGCAGCTTCTGATGCCTGTAAGTTCGCTCCTGAGGCGATCTCTGTCTTTCTCGATCTCGTCTATCTCTTTCTCTAATCCGACACGGTATAGCTCCGTTAGCGCCACGCTTCCGTTACAAAACTTTCGTCTCAAAAGACGCCAAGCTGCTGACACCTCAACGGGTCGCTCTTTGGTAATTTGATGAGGATGTATTCTATACCAATAGGTTACTTTAGGAATGTGCAGTGTATCGCACCCGGTTTTTCCAATAAGTAAAGCAACCTGCACGTCCACCGCATATTTTATTGAAGTATCTAATCCTCCAGACTGCAAGTAGAATTCTTTTCTGAAAAATCGCTCGTGTGTAGCTTTCCACCATCCTGAAATTATTGCCTCAGTCAATGTCTTCTCGTCAGGAAGAAAATCGCCTGCACCATTATCGCCGGTCGAGTCAACCCAATTCGTCCAAACGAAACCAAGACGAGGATTATTTGCAAACGCCGGCAGAACAGCGGAAAGCGCTCCTGGCATAAGCTTATCGTCACTATCTAGACTCGTTATTACCGACCCCCGTGCATGCTCAATACCCAATGCGGTAGCCGCGACGGTACCTCCATGTTTCATTTGAATTAGTGCGACCCGATCATCTGACATCCTGGACTTGACAACTTCCACCGTTCGATCAGTCGAACCGTCGTCAACGACCAAAATATCCCAATCATCATAATCCTGCGCAATCACGGAATCAATAGCGTCACCAATGTAACGTTCACGATCGTAAACAGTAATCAGAACAGTAACGTGCATACAGCAACCATCACACAAATCCTTGGACAGGCACCATAATTTACTTCAAGACAGGAGACTCTTGATTCTAACGGTTTGCTCTAACATCACGTTTGGTGAACTAGCGTTTTTAGTCTGTGACATCCATTTGGGGCTAGCGTCTACGCACACAAGAAAAGCTTCTCTTACCAAAAAACTCAGTGAAAAGGACCAGCTGAAAAGGAATTAAGTAAAAAATAAACGAGTGATCCCTTACGGTTCAAAGGGTGCTTCTGTCATGACGACCCCTGGAACATCAGATGATGCACCGGCCATCCCACAACCAGTAGTTACGCCACTCACACGCGCCGCAATCTTCCTCGTGGTGGCGATCAATCCGGGCGGTGAGAATACTGCAACCATCCGATCATTCTGCGGTGATCTGGCGGGGCTCGTCCGTTCAGTAGGATTTCGTCTTCCCGAAGGCGGTCTCTCCTGCATCACCGGATTTGGGTCCGAAGCCTGGGACAGACTCTTCGGGAACCCACGACCAAAAGAACTGCACAAGTTCAGTGAGATACAAGCTGGAGATCGCCACGCCGTCTCAACACCGGGCGACATCCTCTTCCACATCCGCGCACAACGAATGGACCTATGCTTTGAACTCTCAGCCCAGATCATGACTAGGCTTGGAGCCGCAGCCACCTGCGTGGACGAGGTGGACGGTTTTCGGTACTTCGACAACCGAGACCTACTTGGTTTCGTGGACGGGACAGAGAATCCGAAGGATCAGGCGGCGATCGACGCCACCATCATAGGCGACGAGGACCCTGCATTCACCGCTGGCAGCTACGTGATCGTGCAGAAATATCTCCACGACCTAGCCGGCTGGAACGCGCTTCACACGGAAGAACAAGAAGCCATCGTTGGTCGGACGAAGTTGAGTGACGTTGAACTCGACGGCTCAATCAAACCCACATACGCGCACAACGCGCTCACAACAATAAAGGAGGATGGGAGGGAGGTGAAGATATTGCGAGATAACATGTCCTTCGGTCATGCGGGACAGAAAGAGTATGGGACCTACTTCATCGGCTACAGCCGCTCACCAACCACCATCGAACAGATGCTCCAAAACATGTTCATCGGCAAACCCCCCGGTAACTACGACAGAATACTGGACTTCAGCCGCGCCGTCACAGGAAACCTCTTCTTCGTACCATCCGCCACCTTCCTCGAAAAAATTAGCGACCGGTGAACACGAAGCCGCTTAGAATACTAAACAAATCTTCGAGTGCGTATACTGCCCGCTTGGGGAGGGGGGACCCACTTTTGTGCGTACAGAATTGTTCTAGTGTCCACTAATCCGCATGGCTCTGTAACATTGACACCAAAACCGTTCGAATGGAACTTATGTGATTAAGTCTTGATGGTTACTTCAATTGCGGTGTCGAGTTTCTTGTAATACTTCTTAAGATCACCATATTTCGCGCCAAACTGGTCGATCACGTCCGCCAGCTTTTGAGCATCAAACACCGGTCTAGCTTCACCGCGCACCTTCTTTCCCCTTACTGATAGCTCGATTTCTGGATTGGTGGTAGCGTACTTGTACCATTTAGTGTCTTTACCATACATGGGCAACAAGTATACCGTGGCACCGTCTACTGCAAACCACACTGGCCTTGTCGTCCATTTTCCTGATCTCTTGACGGTTAACTCCACCTCGCCCGTGGATTTCAGTATTTCAAGAAACTCTGTAGTCGCCATATTGAACCACCATCAGTCCTCAGAGACCCGTTCTCTTCTCCAGCTCTTCGGGGTACCGCGCCCCTTGAATTGTGATCTTTGAGGCGGCGTTATCGATTTCACGCAGATCCTCGGACGTAAGTTCGACTGCGGCTGCTCCGATGTTCTCTTCGAGGCGCTCCAGCTTCCTGGTGCCTGGGATTGGAACAATCCATGGCTTTTGGGCTAGTAGCCAGGCGAGTGCTATCTTAGCAGGTGTCGCCTTTTTCCGTTCTGCGATCTTGCGAAGCAAATCAACCAAGGCCAAATTCGCGCTCCGAGCTTCCGGCGTAAAGCGAGGAACGATGTTGCGGAAGTCGGAACTGTCGAACGTCGTCTTCTCGTCAATCTTCCCCGTGAGGAAACCCTTACCAAGAGGGCTAAATGGAACGAACCCAATTCCAAGTTCCTCGAGCGTCGAAAGTACTCCCTCTTCAGGGCGTCTCCACCACAGCGAGTATTCGCTCTGGACTGCGGTGACCGGCTGGACTGCGTGTGCGCGGCGGATCGTTTGCAATCCTGCTTCAGAAAGGCCGAAGTGCTTCACTTTACCCTCCCGAATCAAATCCTTCACCGCTGCGGCCACGTCTTCGATCGGCACCTTCGGATCAACACGGTGTTGATAGAACAAATCAATCGCATCAACTCTAAGTCGCTTGAACGAGTCCTCGGCGCTCTGCTTGATGTGTTCGGGTAGACTATCCGCAACCTGCTTCCCGTTGGGATCGATCTTGAGTCCGAACTTGGTAGCTATCACCACTTGCCCTCGGAATGGTGCGAGGGCTTCTCCTACGAGCTCTTCGTTCGTGAATGGACCGTAGATTTGGGCCGTGTCGAAAAATGTGACGCCGCGTCCGACGGCTTCACGTATGAGAGCGATCATCTCCTTCTTGTCTGGCGCCGGGCCGTATGCATAGCTCATTCCCATGCAGCCAAGCCCAATGGCTGAGACTTCCAAACCGCTTTTTCCAAGTTTGCGCTTCTGCATTAGCTATCTCTCTCCAGGATTGATCATTCGTGAATTTATTTAACATCATCCTGTAGGTTTTACGTCGAACTCAGATGAGACAAGGCCGTCATTCCCGGCATCACTACGAAGGAGACGTATTTCATAAATCCGGAACAACGGGTTGAGTTGGGTTGAAATTCATTTGCACGCAATGCGGAACTCAATTCCCTGATTCCGCAAGCGTTCCGAATCGTTGCCCGATCTGCGATGACGAACGTCAATACGTTGGTGTTCACGGACAGCAATGGACAACGATGGACGAGTTGGGCAGGAAGGGTTTCAAGAATCAAATTAGGTTTGAAGAACAGGATCTGATGAGCATCATCACGAGGCCTCAATTTGCGATTGGTCAGCAATGTTACTTGGTGAAAACTCAGGAAGGGAACCTGCTCTGGGATTGTATACCTTTCCTTGATGACGAAACGATTCGAAACATACGTAGCCATGGCGGCGTCAAGGCGATCGCCATCTCCCATCCACACTACTATTCAACAATGAACGAATGGAGCATCGCTTTCAATAATGCCCCAATCTACCTTCACTCATCCGACAGACAGTGGATTATGGATCCTGGCGATTCGATCCGTTTCTGGAGCGAGAGCACAGTAACGCCAATGAACGGTGTAACACTCATTCGTCTCGGCGGCCACTTTTCAGGTTCAACAATCGCCCGATGGAACGGAACCGCGGATGGGAAAGGCGTGATCCTCTCGGGCGATACAATACAGGTTGGCATGGACAGAAAATCAGTGAGTTTCATGTATAGTTATCCTAACTACATTCCTCTATCACGACAAATCCTAGAACGCATCTCCAAAACCCTCCAGGGTTACGAGTACGATAGAATCTATGGAGCCCTTGAAGATCGAAATATAACATCGAACGCAAAAGCAACGGTAGCAGGGTCGATTAGCAGATACATCACGCACCTCGAACAGAATTCGGATACCGATTAGTCCGGAGACAAGAGTCGGACGGAATCGCCGTCTACGTGAAGCACCGTGAAAAACCAAACCGCAATAGACTGGTTGCTCGAAGAGAACCAACCTTGCGTCAGATACCTAGCCCTAACTCAGCTGCTCGGTAGAACCGAAGATGATTCGCAAGTAGCCATGACCAGAAAGATGACTACTATGACTGGGTGGGCGGCTGAAATACTTGCCAAGCAGACGCCACAGGGATGGTGGGTTACAGGCGATAAACTCTACAGGCCGAAGTACATCTCAACAAATTGGATGCTACTCATCCTGTCAGACCTAGGACTAACGAAGCAGGAGCCTAGGATCCGTAAAGCATGCGAGCTGTGGATTACTGGACTGGCTAAGAAAGACGGAGGATTCGGCCCACAACTCCTGCGTTCTCCTCACCAGTCAGGAAAATTGACTAAAGGACACTTGTGTACGACCGGGAATACTGCCAGAGCACTCGTGAAGTTCGGCTACGCTGATCACCCGAAAGTTAAGCGTTCATTCGATTGGCTCGTGAAGAATCAGAACCCGAAAGGTGGATGGAGCTGTTTTGGCAGTGGGAGAAACCTTGACTCATGGGAACCAATGAGCGCCTTCGCAGCCCTCCCTCCACAGAAACGGACGAAAAGCATCAACCGAGCAGTTGAGATGGGTGCGGAATTCTTCCTGGAAAGAGAATTACACAAACAGGGAACGCGCTATCCCCCATGGTACCGGTTCCATTACCCCGTTCATTACTACTATGATGTACTCGTCGGCCTCGACTTCATGACCTCACTCGGATACGGCGACGACAAACGCATGAAATATGCAATTCGACTCCTGAAAAAGAAACGCCGACAAGACAACAAATGGTTACTGGACGCAGTTCACCCTGACGTCGAAGGAGGGATGATGAAGTGGTTCAACGAACATCCTAAAGACAAACCAATCCCATTCTCACTCGAGAAGCCAGGACAACCAAGCAAAATGATCACTCTCACAGCCATGCGCGTGCTGAGCAAATTGAGGTGAATGAAAGCAAAAAATCAAGCACCCTATAATTTACAAACCTAAAAGTGTGATTAACTGACGGGCAACTTGCTACTATGCGTAGCGACCTAGAATCAATTGGAACTGCTATTGTTATCGCAACCCTATTACTTACTGTAATTGTCTACGTTACTGGCAGTATCGTTTTAGGTCTAATCATTTTTACAATCTCTTTCCTCATCATGTTATTTGGTTCTGAGAAGAAAAGCAGCTAACGCTCTGGTCACGATTTTTTCTTTGCTTTAGGTCGGGTCTTGGAAGTTTTCTTTTTCAAGGCAGCAGTATTGAGCGCGATAGCCGAGCGGATGAGATTTTTCACAGCACGTTCATTGATCTTGTCGCCCTCATAGAAATCGATCGCACGCCATCTGTTGCCTTCTAGCATCGCGTTGAAGACCTTCTCGGGATCTGGAAGACTTGCGCCGTGAGCAAAAGTCATCTTCACGTGGTCTTTGTGCGCATTCACTATCACGAATATGCCATCATGGGACCAGGTTGGGGTTCCCATCCATTTCCATTCCTCAATCACTTCTGGATCAGCGTCATGGATGATTTTACGAAGTTTGGCGAGCACATCGCCTCGCCAATCTGCTAGCTCTGCGATCCGTTTGTCAATTTGTTCGGATGGGTTCATCGAAATCCTTCTTTGGGTATTAGAATTGCAGCTGTGTGATTTGTATTAGATTCCCACAGGTGTCATCCAAGAGTGCGATGGTTGAACCCGTTACCTTTGTTGGCTCCATGGTAAACTTCACGCCAAGCTTTTTCAATCGTTCACACTCTTTCTGTATATCATCCACAAAGAATGATGTTGCGCCAATACCTTGCTTGAAAAGGGCTTCTTGGTATGTCTTTGCAGCCGGGTTTTCGTTCGGCTCAAGAACCAACTGAACACCCTCTTGATCTTCAGGTGAGACAACAGTCAACCACCTATATTTCCCGGCGGCTATATCCGCTTTTTTTACAAAACCAAGGGTCTCAGTGTAAAACTTAAGCGCCTTGCCCTGATCATTAACGAAGACGCAAGTCAGTTTAATCCTCATGCCATCACAATTAGCGATTTAAAATTAATAATTTTGTGGCACGAATTTCTACCCATCGACATTTAGCTGTTTTTCCACTTAGTGGAATTATATTTAATTTTTTTCTGTCACAACTAGACGGGGGTCATAAGTTGAATAGAAATACCTTCGACCACAAACACAGGAGCCGGATTGATCTCCCTAACGATATCCAGGACGATTTCCCTCCAATTTTCGGATTTTATAGCTGTTTGCTATGTGACGAACCATTTAGCATGAAACGTGCGCTGAATTGGCATTACCGACACGCTCACAAAATTTGAGAATAGGAGAATACCCCTGTGACAACGTTCGGGCATGGAAGACAACGGCTCGTGAACGGACAAGTTCGCAAAGTTCGGAAAGACAAATTGGTGATCAGGTGCACACGAGGAGAACAAGTTCTATCGAAACTTGACCTGACAGTCGAAGCAAGCGTAGGCCTAGTCTACGGTAAACTCAACGTAACCTCATGGGGACGTGTCCTGAAGACCCTATTCGGCAAGAATGAATTTTCTTACTAATTCTTAGAATATGTTCAATGAGGCATCGACTTCTGTGAAACAAAATCAAAGAAGCGGATGTAGGTTTCGATGCCACGATAGTAAGTTGGCAGATGCTGTTTCTCGTTGGGGGCGTGGATATTGTCGTCGGGTAGACCGAAACCTAACAACACTGAGTCAACCCCAAGTCTATTTTTCATCATACTCACAACCGGAACGCTGCCTCCTGACAGCAGAAAGAATGGTTTAACCCCAAAAGTGGCTTGTAGGGCTGACGCGGCCGCTCGCATAGCTGGCGTATTGCGATCAACCAGAACGGCCGGATCACTCGTAAGATTCTTCACCTCCCACGTCACGGTTGGGGGCGCATTCTTACGCAAATACTCCTTCAATTGATCCTCCACAGCTCCATCGTCCTGTTCGGGAATAAGTCGCATGGAAATCTTCGCCATCGCTTTCGCCGGTAAAACGGTTTTCGATCCCTCGCCAGTGAAACCGGAGAGAAGACCGTTGACTTCGAGAGTAGGTCGCGCCCCAACCCGTTCCAAACTGGTGAATCCTTTCTCTCCGTACAACAGCTTCGTTCCAGCCATCTCCCGCCAATCATCATCCGAAATTGGAACACGCGCCAATTCCGCACGTTCTTCATTTGAAAGAACACGGACCTTATCGTAAAAGTTTGGTAAAGTGATATGCCCATTTGGGTCATGCATTCCTGTGATTAATTCGCAGAGCACCTGCGCTGGGTTATGGACTGCTCCTCCGAAAAGCCCTGAGTGCAGATCAGCCTTCGCCCCGTAAACATGGAGTTCGAAGTAAGCGATCCCACGAAGCCCGTACACTAGAGCGGGCACGTCAGGTTTTAGGATACTTGAATCACAATTTAGGACAAAATCACATTTCAGTTTGCTCTTGTATTTTTCCACGAATGGTTCGAGATTTCGTGAACCAATCTCCTCCTCGCCCTCGAAGAACATTTTCACGTTAACCGGCAATCCGCCAGACCTCAACCATGCCTCCAACCCTTTCAGAACCGCATGCCCCTGCCCCTTCATGTCCGACGCGCCTCGAGCGTAGATGTACTCTCCACGCACTGTAGGTTGGAAGGGTGGTGAAACCCACTCGTTCAGTGGATCAACCGGCTGAATATCATAATGCCCGTAGACTACGAGGGTGGGTTTGCCTGGAGCGTTAAGCCATTCGCCGTAGACGACTGGATGTCCGGCGGTGGGGAGAAGTTCAACATTCTTGAACCCCATCCCAGTTAGCTGTTTCGCAATCCACTCAGCGCAACGTTGAATGTCCGGTTTATGTTCGGAGAGGGTGGAGATGCTTGGAATTGAGAGGTATTCTTTGAATTCCGTTAAGTAACGATCGTGATCACGTTTCGAGAAGTCAACAACTTGCTCTACAGAGGTCATGGCTAGCCATTCAGGGCGGACCGGTTAATGGATATTTCATCTTTACACTCATAGCTTAAGGTCAACGCTGGGATCTATCGAGCAATCTCGCTCAACGATTTCATCAATTCAGACGCACCACTAGTACCACACACAACACGCACGAAAAACCTTGTTAAGTTTCCATCCTCGCAGTCAAAAATACCTTGAGCTACCCCTCAGAACTAAAAGAGTGCACTTGCAGATCCGCGTCAGTTCTGACGGAACATGAACACCAAGACGTTAATTTCCACCTAACTTCCAGATATAATTGCTCATACAGAATCAACGTATCTTCTGACCGATTCATTCATTCGAATTATATGGCTGAATGTGATAACTACAGACAATAGTTAGCATATATGATGGTTAGTGTATATGATGGTTAGCATGTGTGGAGGTGAATGGATTGAAGCAAATACAGTCATACGTGAATACGGAAGCTGGTCTTGAGACCGAAATTGAAGCTCCCCAACCTCTCGTAGTCCACATAGTCAAAGAGCAGGCCACCACGAGACAGCAAGTTAAGCAACTTCACGCAATAGAGCATGACAGCAAACCTCAAGATTTCGAGAGTAAGAACGCGCAAAGTTGCCCGCATGATTATCAGGACGATTGGCATTGCCGTAAATGCGGTTATACTTTGACAAAGCATCTTCGTGCACGCATAGACCAAGTCGCTCGACACATGAGCCGTTAGCCATTTTGTGACGCGATATCTGCGTTCCACACTGTAGTCGGCATTGGCCTCGTATTTCGAACCTGCAGTTAATCGCGCGTCTCCTTACACGCATTTGACGAGCCAATCCCGATTACACTTACTCGAGGTTTGTTGTTCACACACACGAACGCAGATTCGTGTTTTCAGACGAAAAACTCGTTCAGGAGTATGGATTTATGATTATTCGCTGCTCGTTGTTTAATGATCCAAGCATCGAAATGGCCCCGGTTCCGGTTGTATTGAGCGATTAGAGAATCTATTCCTCCTTTTACTAGGTACCCGTAATGCAGTGCAAAGCTTTCGTTATCGAAGATTACCTGGTTAGGGTAATGTTTCATAACTGTCTCAATAAATTCAATGTCACTCCTCCTTTGATATCCTAGGTTAAATTTTCGAACCAACCTTCGACGTAGAGCGGATATAGTATAAGTTCGGATGTGTTCGTTAAGGATAATGTATCCCTCAGCGTCCACTAACGCTGGTTGAACCATCATGGTTTCTTGATTAGCAAAAAATTCATCGCAGCGATCTAGAAAATTTTTTGAAAGTTTCACATCGTCATCCACTTTAATCACGATTTCGCCGTTGGCGTTTTCAGCAGCTTGGCGCCAGAGGAAATACATCTCATTCGCTTTGGGTTGTTTGAAGTGGTACACTCTTCCGATGTTAGTAGTAAAATCGGGACTTGTAGTGGCTATCACTAGCTCGGTATCGTGTCGGTTCTCAACGAACCAATTGAAGTTGTTGAGGCATTCTTGAAGTGTTTCCCTTTTACCTACGGTCGAGAGGATGAAGCTATATTTTATCGGCCCTTTCCTCTCGATTCCGTCGAAATTCCGAAACCTGTTTGTGACATTTCGCAAATAATCAGCAAGGTTGTTGGAGTGCCCAAAAGACGAGTCGAAATGATCGTTCGGGGATAGGACTTTGTGGATGTGACGCCCCAGAGGGATCTTTCGTCCGATGCGAAGGGATAGGCTATTTTCTAGTTGATCTATATGGTTTTGGAGTTGAGCTATCTTCTCATTCGGATACCGGGGAGGGTTCCATGTTCCAAAGGAACCATCAAATGTTTTCGCAAGGTTCCAGTTTCCGTCTTCATCATATCTCGTTAGCCTACTTGAGTCTATAACAAAATAATCTTTGTCGGTACCGTAATTGTCGTATTGCTTATGCCAACCCTTTCTTAGCTCGGCTGGTGAATATCGCGGTAGTCGCTCATTGAAGATTTTTCTCAGTCCATGTTCATATGAACGGATCTTGTAATGTCGTAGGATGAATTTGTTTGGAGAAATATTAGTTTCTATCTCGCCGGGCAACTTTGATTCATGGCCGTGAGTTTCAAAAATTGGCAATCCAGGGCACATTTTCCAGCAACGAAATTGTTCATCATTCTGCCAACTGTAGTAGCGGAGCCGCTTTTGCACATCAACTTCTTTACTCTCGTAATCTTTCTCGGTGGGGAAAAATTCGAAATTGTTGAACTGAATCATATTAAACCCCCTCTCCTCCTCTAGTTGGATGGCTCTGCTGAGAGTTAGGCCTCGATAGGGAGATTCAAGAAACTCATCTGCTCCAGTAAGCAACAGCCAGTCCGGCGAATATTCAATCGCCATAGCGTGCAGTATTCTAAGCATTGACATGGCTTCAAATTTCTCGCTCTCCATACGCTGGACGGCAAGGGTGCCATTACCGATATGATCCTTGATGATCTGGTATGATCCGTCGTTTGATCCATTGTCCATCACAACAAGCTCGATTCCATGTGAGAATAAATGGTCAATTACCTGTCCAACGATGTCGGCTTCGTTGTAAACGAACATCATTCCAACTATTCTCACCGAGCATCACGATAGATGACCTAGTGTAGAGAGAAACATAAATGGTAAAGTCAATGCAGACGAATCAGAGATGCCGGGAAGTCAACGGAACATAGACGAGCAAACTCCACAAGTGTCGTATATCAGCCTACGAAGTTTTCGTTGAGGTCTATTCTACGATTGCCAAATCTAACTCGTTGGCTTGCTATCCAACTCGTCGAATCCCACTGAGCGATTACTGGCGGGACTCCTCCTTCAATAGGGTAACCTAGGTGCCAACAGAATGACTCAGAGTCGAAGATGTATTCGTGTGGGTTACTTGGATCACACGCTTGACGAATGGCATCTAGCCATCTCGTGAGACCATGCAGATCCGGAGTTAAGTTGAACTCGTACACTAGTCTACGACGGACCGCGGAGACGGTATAGCTACGGAAATATTCACCGCACACTATGTAACCCTGTGGGTCCAGTAGACTGGGCTGGAAGACTCTCGTCTCACTCCTGACCATCTGATCTGCTCGATCAAAGAAGTTCTTACTTAGCAGCGTATCATCAGCGACAAATACCATCCATTCTCCTTTCGCAGTATCCGCAGCCTTTCTCCACATGAAGAACATTCTGTCAGTAGCTTGCTTCAGTAGAATCGAACGTTTGTTCTTGGCAGCTCTCAGCATGAAGTATGCCGTGTTAGGTTTTTTCATGCGGATTACTTTACCTGGTCCTTTCAACTTAAAGTCAGGATTAGTTGTGGCGATTATGAATTCGATATCGTTGCGTGTCAGGAAACTTTGGAAGTTACTGACCGATTTTTGCAGTGTCCCCCTTTTGCCAATAGTGGACAGAAGTATGCTATACTTCATACAAAATTTTCACTGTCGTGATCCTTGTCAAGCGCGTACTCTTCGATTGTCTTCTTTGCGTATTTCATTATGTGGTGTAGGGAAAGATACGCGAAGCTTCCCGTTCTACCTGTAATCTTAAGATTGCTAAAATTCTCGAGATACGTACGGATTTGCTGAATCTTCTCTTCATAGTTGACTTTTAACACAGGATAGGCGTTATCTAACCTGACAACAATTCCATCAATTATCTCGTCAGCGGTTACCAGCTTAACCTCCTGGAGGCCACATAGAACTCGCGTAATCAGCTCTTTGTCTTGCAGATTCCAGACCTCATCATTCTCTTGGCATGGTATTTCAGCGACCAAGGAGCTCTGACCGTCGGGAGCCATGTGGTTACATCTCTTCTTAGGCTCATGTACTCTCGTAAACGGTAATCGAGGGTCTGGAAAATGGATGGAGCTACTCTCAGTAACTGACTGCCTTCTCACGAAAACTACGACTAAGACTAAGGCTCTGAATCGAAGGCTTTCTGCTATCGTAAGAATCTCTTCTGGTGGCTTGGGGCGCATCATTTGTACTAGCACGTTTACTGGTAGCGTGCTCACCACTTCATCTGTAGTCTCCAAGGTTCTATTGTTAAGCTCAATCGTGCGTATCCGGTGTTCTTCGTGAAATATCGAAGTAATTCTGGACTCAATACGAATATTCTTCGCTCCACAGATCTCGGTAAGCTTCTCCGAGATCACTCCAAAACCTCCGTGTGGATAGTAAATCGTTCCCCCTAAATGCCTAACTTTGGCGGTTCTACCGCGAAACAATTCAATCAAAAAGGTTGTTACATTCAACCCTCGTAGTTGTTGTCCAGCAATTTTCGGCGAAAGCGATAAGCGTCCCCAAAGCTTCTCAGAATAATTCAACATAAAACGTTCAGCCATGGACCGCCCATATGCGTGTAACGCGAATTCTTCAAAATCACGTGGTGTATCCTTTTTGCTGAATCTTTGCCTGGTAATTTCGATTCCTGTTTTAACCAAGAACAATAGTCCCATAGTCCTCAGTAGATTCAGCGGTGAAAAGGGAAAGTCGACATACTTCCCGTCAGAATAGGTCTGAATGGGCAAAATGATTTTGTGGAAATCTCCTCGAAGAAGAGCTGAAATCTCATTGATTATCTCAATGTCTTTCGTTTGAAGTAGATGAGGACCTGAATCAAAGAGAAAATCTCCATGCCTGATGGTGACGGAGTTGCCACCGACACGATCCTTGGCTTCATAAATCGTAAATGGCAAGCCCTTCTTGTGAGCGTAATATCCCACACTCAGACCTGCGGGGCCTCCTCCCAGAATCGCAATGTGTTTTGGACAACAATTGACCATTTTCCTGTCGCCGGTGAAGAGCTAATTGAACGTATGCTAGGGATTGCGAACTATACTGGGAATCTTGCCGGTTATTGGCAGGCTGATCTCAACGAAACCGGAGTATCTATTCTTCTTGTACCAAGGTGTTTGAAGTATGATCTTTCTTGTGCGTCCTTTTTTGACGATATACACGTTGGTCTGACGGTTCCTCATCATGCGCTTCAATTTGCTTCGAGCCGGTTCGGGATGGCAATCCATTAGATTTGAGCCGATAAGCTTCCTCCCTCCTATGGCATGAAAAGATTTCGCCGCAACTTTGTTCAGCTCTAAAATTATACCCGTTCTATCGCAAACCGTTATTGCGCCAGGATATTCTTCGACCCATCCATTCCTTTCAGTTGCCGCCAAACTGCTCTCCTTGGCTGCAGTGGCGCACCTACATTATACACTTAATGGCATTTTCACGAACTTGCCGCGCGAGCTGAAGAACCGTGCCGTTCTTTCAGCCTTCAGTGATAAAACAGACTAAACAGCATCCGGTGCACTTGCAGATCCACGTTAGTTCTGACGGAACATAAACACCAGGACGTCAATTTCCTGTAGTCGGCATTGGCCTCGTATTTCGAAGCCGCAGTTAATCACGCGTCTCCTTACACGCATTTGACGAGCCAATCCCGATTACACTTACGATTCCTTTACTCGAGATTTGTTGTTCACACCCGCGAAGGCAGATCACTTGGTGATCGCTTACCATGCTTTGGAATCTGAAAGTTGTGCACTAAACAGTGGCTGACTGATCTGGGAACGAAGTTTGAGAGGCCTACCCAAATGAGTGTAGGAGGAACCCTCGGATCATTGAACCTAACGTTTCAGAGTCTCTTCATACACCTGCATCTGCTTGTTGGCCACGGCTGTAGGTTCACAATTTTCGAATGTCCATTTTCGTCCTCTTTCCCCGAATTCCTTTCGTATCCCGGCGTCTTCAAGAGCGATCATCTGCTGTAATATCTCATCAGATGTTCCCGCGTTCGCGACGGGTGGAGGTTCATTGTGCCATGGGGTCCACAATTCAGGCTTCACATATGATATTACAGGTTTGCCGCATGACATCGCTTCTGGAGCAGTAGTTCCCAGGGCACCGAGCTCAAATTGGTCGAACACAATGTCGGCGGCGTTGTAGTATTTCACTAGGAGACGCTTGTTCATGACAGGAAGCCATTCGATATTTCTCGCGATTTCCAAATCTTTGATTATTGTCAAATGTTTCTTGTAGTCAGCTTGTATTGAACCCCAATTCACAAGCCGCAGCACGGCGTTATTTCGTCGCTCCAGATAGCGTTTAAAGGCGTAGAGAACGGAAATGTTTCCCTTCGTTGGATCCTGCCGTGACGGCATAAAGAAAACTGGTGATCGATGTTGGTCATTAAGGCCTAAGGTTTCCTGTTCTTCTAATGGGCGATATATGTTCGGATCAATCGCAAAAGACGTGTAGATGAGTTTAGATGGATCGTAACCGTTTCTGAGAAACATTTCGTAGGTATCCACATTTGCGAAGAGAATCTTGTCCGCATACTTGTATCCTGCTCTCCCAAGTCGGTCGTAAGCCATCCTACTAATGGGGTCGTGAAGGGTTCTGATCCAACCAGCGTCGTATACAAGGTAAGGTTTTTTGTACATTGCTCTGTACGATGGCGCGAAGATCGCAAAGGGCCAATGGCCAATAACTAAGTCATAGTCACCAAGTAGTCGAAGTTGTGGAAGTTGTCGATGAATTTGTCTTCGTTCCTTTTTTTCATTTAATTTGGCCACGAAATTCAGTACATCCCTCCAGCGGGATCTAATCGTCTCGACCGGATTGAGGTTCGCTATTCGCGTGCAGTACAGCATTGCACGTCCCACCCCGTCAACGGTTTCGTTCATAGAACTCGACCGCGGCACATCCCAGACCTTAACGTGATCTGGAATCGGCCAATTCTCGCATAGCGTCTCCCAATCGGGGTAGTATTGATCTTCGAGCTTCGTTAGATCTATTTCTGCTTCTTCCCATTGTGGTAGACAGGCGACGTGATCTGGCCGTCGTATAATTAGATCAGCGTCTATCCCAAGAGCACGAAGCCCCTTAACGACAGCCCACCCGTCATTCGCCAAGTTAAAGACATGAGCGATCTTCAAGTCAGTCTCCATAATTACGCCATCTAACGTATTCAGTTACGAATATTGGTTGGTCGCTGAGCTCCTCGACTAGTAACCGTTAATTGTAATCCTTCTTTCAGATCGACCTTTGCTTTCCATCCCAGCTCTCTCTGAGCCAGTCGGGAATCGTAACGCATTCGACGGATGTCCGCTGGTCGGGGTGGGCCGTGTTTTGGATGCAGCTTACTTTTCGTTATGGTGGCCATCTCCTTCCACAGATCATTAATGCTCGTTTCCGTATTTGTTCCAAGGATGACTTTGCTTGAAGGAGCCCTACCTTTCAGCAAGGCGTTCATGCCTGAGATCAATCCGTCTACGATGTCTGATATGTAGATGAAGTCTCTTGTTTGCTCTCCGTCGCCGTCAATCGTAGGTGGTTCGTGTGCTTTGATGAGTTTCAGGAAATGTGGGATGATCGGGTGCCAATTGATTTCTTCATGGCATGATTGGCGCGGCCCATAAACTGATGCGAATCGCAATACCAGAGTTGGAACATTGAATTGTTCACTGTAGATTCTTAGCAGATGTTCGCTGCCGAGTTTATGGAGATCGTAAGGAGTTGATGGCATGTCTGGGTACTTTTCATCAATCGGTAGCTTTCGTGGATGGCTGACAATTCCCGTATTAGAAGCAAACACGATTGGTGTTCTCTTTGGTTTCGCGTACTCCAAAGCGTGTATAGTTGCGAGGTAATTTACCTGTAAATCTCGATACGGGTTTTGAAGGCTTGCTGATCGCGGAAAACAGGCCAAACCAAATATGAAATCGTGTTCCTCGAGATTTCTCCAAGTCTTTTGTACGGAAACGTCACCGACAATCAGCTCAGCCGCTATATTCAGATTCTTCCTGGAACCTGATGAAAAATCATCCAGCACGGTAACAGAGTGGCCTTCATCACAAAGTCGATCGACGAGATGGCTGCCAACAAAACCTGCGCCGCCCGTGCAGAGTACACGCAAATTCATGTCTAGCTCCGGTAAATGTATGGCTTCAGATTTTCTCCGTACCGTTTCTTCATGTGCAAGTTTACTTTATGTGCGGCATCGACAAGTAGGGGAAGGTATCCTAATTCTTTCGTGGCCCAATTTCTAAAAGCCTCCGTGTCCTTCGGTAGACACGATCCACCATATGCCTTGCCGTGAAAACGGTAGATGCTTCGCAAATGTGGGGAGGATAGGTCAATTGCGCGAGCGATCCTATCCGAATCGACGTGGTAGCCTAGCTTTTCGAGTCGTTTGGTGATTAGGAACAGTTCGTTCCAATAGGAGATAAGAACGGCGGAAAGCACGTTGTCAGCATATTTGATCAATTCGACAGTTTCGTAGTCCCCGTAGAATATTGGCCCATCAAATTCACCGAAGATCCTGCTTACAGTATGGTTGGGTGAGCCGTCTTTTGTTCCAATTAAAATCCGGACCGGATGAAGCGCGTCGTAATCTAATCTCGCCATACTGTAAAAGCTGGGGCAGACGACATACGGAGCCCCAAGATTCTTACTAATTTCCCGGGCAGTTAACGGGGGACATGTGGACGTTTGAATAATTACCCCTGAATAGTTGGCGTCCGTAAGCTTGTCGACAACTTGCTCCAGAATCTCTAGATTGCAATCGCCATTAGGTCTCCTTTCAGTCGGAACGCAGAGGAACACTGCATCGGTATCCAGAGTTTCTCTGAAATCCAAACTTGTCCGGTATCCTCGTTTTCTGAGTGGTCGCAGTTCCTTGTCAACAACGTCGTGAAAGACCACTCGATGATTGTGGGCTACGAGCGCCTTACCCAGCGCCTTACCCACTTTACCTGAACCGATTATTCCAAGTCTCATTTTGCCTTTGGAACTCAACATAATCCCTTACTTCTTTCGTCCAATCATATTGATATTGTAAACCTTCACCAACCGCCGTCGACAACTGTCGACGTTAATCGGCGCTTAAACCAGATGAGACTTGCTCCACACGTTATTTGCCTGAAGAGTGGGGAGCCCACTTTTGAGGGGAAACGATCCATTGGTGAGATCGCACAAAACTTCTGCATTTTGCTCTGGAATGGTCAAGTTGACCATTCGCGGGTCAGAATTTCGCGTTAGCCCTATAAGCGACGCTTAACACGAAACCCTGCGTATTGGATGAGGGTCTTCAATCCAACTAGAACCAGCTTCTAGTGATACCCTTCTTCAGTGAAGAACATCAAAGACCCACCCAAATTGTAAGGAATTCTCCGAACGCGACATTCGGCACCAGGATGACGGGTACTGTCGGGGTCTGAAGTCAGCTGGTTAACAAGGTAAATTGTTACATGAAAGATACCTTTCTCTCGTTTCGTTACGAAACCATGTACAGAGATTTCCGCTTGATTACGCGAACACCTTCCGCTCGCATCTAGCCAAATTGGTTCGGCAGACTCAGTGGCCAGTGTAGCGACGAAACTGCGAGCCTTCCTTTCCCAGAGATTCTTTCCTTTCGGAAGATACCGCGCCCAAGTTATGCAAATGTGAAATCTTGTCACATTACTCTTAAGTTCAAAGGACAGACCCATTGACCGCGGTCTGCTTTTAGGATCAAGTGCTGGGGAAAGGATGGAAGAGGTCTGAATATCAGATTCTTCATCTTCGTAAAGCTCAGTCTCCCCCAACGGAATGTCGGCTTCACTGTCGACGTCACGATCTGCTGCGTGGGTAGCCGGAGAAAGAACACCCGTGATATACTCGTTGAGAGGATTATCTGCAATCTCTTCGGATATTCCATTTCGTGGCCCTAATACTTCTTTCACTAGTTGGGTTACGAATAACTCGCGCATGAAAACCGATTAAGTAGCTGTCAGTATTTGACACTATTTCTATTGGGTAGCTGTATTTGGTACGTGAATTACTTGAGGATGAAAGGTTACAACAAGAGGATTGAGAAGAGCGACAGACAAGAATCTCAAATCTTTCACTCTTACCTAAATTGCCTCGTCAAGGGGCTGAAAAGTAAGGGATTCAAGTTGCAGAAAACTCGTACGTTCACCTCTCGAAAGACATAAGACGCGAGAAATTAGAATAACACGCAAAGATGGGGCTTTGAATTAGCATTATGGAGCCTCGGGCGGGGTTTGAACCCGCGACCTGCCGCTCTCCTGAGGGTGTTTACGAGGCGGCCGCTCTCCGGTCCTGTTCAGAGGATCTACCAGGCTGAGCCACCGAGGCACTCCGGGATCTAACGCAAACGAATCATGTCTTAAAGTATATTCTCTTCCTAAATCGCCTCTTTCCCAGGATTCATAATCCCCAACGGATCAACAACATCTTTCAAACGACGCATAACCTCCAACCCCAAACCATGCTCACGCTCCATCAAATGAGCCAACTTCAACCCAACCCCATGACAGAACTCCATGCACCCACCCAAATCCTGAACCAGTCGAAGGATCTCATTTGATGCATCCCACAGTCTTTTTCCAGCCAGTTTAGGGTTTGAATCAGTCACAGAAAGCACCATAGAGAACAATTCCGGGCACTGCCAAAGCCCCGCCTCAATCAAATCCACCCTACGCGTCCTCGTTATCCTGAGCAACTCCGAATTGAACTCGAGAATCTTCGAGGTGGGTAGGGAGACGTTAAGGTAATCATATTTCGTTCGCGGTTCACTTCGGTAATGTTTCTTGGCTACGCGTTCCGCGAAATTTATGGCGATATCATGTCGATGATCCCAAAAACGTTGAGCTTCGCTTTGATCGGTTTTCGTTCCGCCCACTTTCTCAATCGCGGACTCAGCAGCCCCCACCTGAGCTTCCACTTCTCGAGATAATCCGTCGAATGTCAGGTTCAGTTCAGATTCAGTATTCATATTTGGATTCGGTTGCCCATAATCTATCATACTCGGTCTGATCCCATGATTTCGCAACGAGCAGATCCCATCGAAACCCTCCTCGAAGCTGTGGAAACGGTAGGAAGCTAACGCGAATTTTTCCGGTTTCGTGTAAGCCCTGACGGTTGCTGATGTGACTAAGCCGAATTGTCCTTCGGTTCCGATGAAGAGACGCTTCAAATCGAAACCTGTCGAAGAGAATTCAGCTGGGCGCGTCTTCAAGAGACGTCCGTCAGGTAGGACTGCTTCAATGGCTAATAGTTGATTTCCGAGCGATCCATACTTGGCGCCAAGATAGCCGAGACTATTCGTTGAAATTCCCCCACCTAACGTGGCGATGGGACGTGTCCACGGATCATGAGCAAACAAGAACCCATGTTTATTCAGAGAATTGTAGAGGTCCTCGAGGATTACACCCGCTTCAGCGTGAACCCAATGATCCTGGTCGGACACCTCAAACTCCCGTAGCAGGCTCGTATCAACCAGCAGACCTCCTCTGATCGGGATAGCGGCTCCCATTAGGCCAGTTCCAGCGCCGTAAGGTACGATGGGAGTTCGAGCACGCCTAGCGATTTTCACGATCTGAACTACTTCATGAACCGATTCTGGTCTGACGAGAAATGTTGGAGAATACCCTTGTGTCCTTATTCCCGGATAAGGTCGGTACGGGCGTAGAGCGTCGAATCGGTAACGTGAAGGAATTTTATTGCCTGGGATAAGGCGTTCGGACGGGATTATCTCGAGTAATTGTTTGTGAATTTCTCTGGAGTGCATACGATCTCATATACTGAGAGGCTATTCGTTGACGTAAAGATTTGGTCACGATGGCTTGTTCTACGCTACGAACGTGAAGGTTATCCACTAAACGAAATGAAAAATTAAAAGAGAAAAAATTGGAACGCACGAGTCGTTTAGGTTACTGAGACTTGCACAATCTGGTCGTTCTGTGTGACCACGTTATAGGATTGTGGCTGGTTGAGGTTGGGTTCGGTTATCTGGCCGAACACGTAGAGAGTCCATGTTTCAGTCTGATTGGGCGCTGTTAACGTGAAAGATGTGGTGAAGGAGCCTGAACATGATCCATCAGAGGTGCACGATTTAGTTGTGTTAGCAAGGCAGACCGAGTTCGATTCTCCCTTTGGATTGGAGCAAGAGCCAGAGATGGCGGTGGCAGGAAATGGATTGGAACCCTGTGAACTATTCGCGATTTCAATGTACAAGCTCTGATTGAAATTTGAATTGTATTGGTATGTCGCGTTTACGGTTACGGTCAATGATCGTCCTGAACTAACAGTGCTCGGAGCATTCACACTCGTGATCCTAGCAAACGCTGGGCCTCCAGATTGCGCTGAGGCGTATCCTGTTAGAAATGTGGCTAACACGAATACAACTAGAACGGAAGACAGCAAAGTAGAGCGTCGCATAATCTCGCCTAGCTATTGTTGATGGTTAAAACACTTGCCAAATAACCGAACCGTAACAGAATAACTCGTCCTACGAACGAACTATACTTAGAAAAAGAGAAGAAAGGTGGAGGAGTTCCGACGCGTTGTCGGTTCCTCATGGGGACTTGTGGTGATTCCAGTTGTTATTACCGTTCCCGTTATTCCAGTTTCCGTGATTCCAGTTGCTGTTGCCGTTTCCATTATTCCAGTTGTTGTTTCCGTTTCCGTGGTTCCAGTTTCCGTTCCCGTTATTCCAGTTTCCGTTACCGTATCCGTGATTCCAGTTACCATTACCGTTGCTAGTGCCGCTGTAGTAATTGCTGGAGTAGTAATTGTTTGAGTAGCCTGGATAGTAATAGCAGCTGCTGCTTGTGTAGTAGTATCCAGATGCGCAGTTACTGTATGGAGGATAGCAGGTTCCTCCAGTGTATGAATAGCCGGACTGGCAGTAATTGTACGGGTAACTCTGGTAGAGGCTTGAACCAATCGTTATGGATTGTGAGGTTGTTGCCAGGGGCGATCCGGATTGACCATTGTAGTTATTGTAAAGGGACACAGAGAACTGCACCGTATGACTTAGGGTTGAGGTTGGTAGGCTGAAGAGTAATTGGCCGGTGTAACTACCGCTGCCAACTGAACTAAGCCCCGTACTCACTGTACCAAGATCAGTACTGATCGAAGTATCGTACGCATCGCCTACCGCGAAAAGTGGTCCGACGGTATACGAGCACGACGCCGAAACCGGTACCGTAACTGCAATATTGGAATTATACTGGGCTGTCGATACTACGGGAACGCTTGCCTGCGCTACGCACGGCGTCTGCGCAAAGACTGGACTGCTACCGGCCGCGAAAACCGCTGCAGCAAGGAAGAAGACTAACGATAATATCATTAAATTACGTTTTTTCAAAGCTCGCTAACACCTCCCAACTATGTCCTGTAGTTCAAATCCAACTACGCGCCATAGTTAGATATAAGCACGAAGGATGAATCATATATCGTATCGTATCAAGAGGTAACGGAAACCGTTAGACTAATCCTGACTTAATGTCGTCACGTTCGTTTATTCGGGTGGAATTTGCTTAAACACTAGTTCAATGTCGAGTCCTAGCTTCTTTGATACCATCATGAGCCGGTGAGGTGATGAGAAAAGGCATATCAATTAAAGCGTGGTAAAATGCGGTATGGAAAAGCGCCGTTTCGGTCGAACTGGTCACATTAGCTCCGTGGCCATCTTCGGAGCGGTGAGTCTGGCGAAAGCGACGCAAGCTCAAGCTGACGATACGATGATGAAGGTCATCGCTGCTGGCGTCAACCACATTGACGTGGCTCCCTCATATGGAGATGCAGAGGAACGCTTACGCCCGTGCCTTGTCAAAGAACGGAAACATTTCTTCTTAGGATGCAAAACCACGGAACGCACTTTGTCAAACGCACAAGCTGAACTGCATCGTTCTCTAAAGCGTTTGGGCGTGGACTCGTTCGACTTGTACCAGATTCATGGGATAAGCACTATGGATGAGCTTGACCAGGTGACCGGCCCTGATGGTGCCCTGGAGGCGATTAAGAGGGCTCGGGAAGAGGGACTAACGCGATATATCGGCATCACTGGACATGGGGTGAACGCACCAAAAATCTTTCTTGAGGCGCTACGCCGATTCGATTTCGATTCCGTGCTTTTTCCAATCAACTTCATACAATACGCAAACAAAGAATATCGACGCTACGCAGAGGAGTTGTTGCGTCAATGCCGGACCCACGACGTGGGCACGATGATTATCAAATCAATTACGCGAGGACCATGGGGGGAGAATCAACCGAGAACATACGACCCTTGGTACGAACCGTTCTCTGATACTACAATGATTCAGCAGGCTGTCAATTTCGTGCTCTCACAGGACGTGACGGGACTCTGCACGGTTGGCGATATGAAACTTCTACCCCTTGTCCTGAATGCATGCGAGCACTATACGCGAATGAACCAGACCGAACAGGAACGATTGATTGAGAACGCAAACCGCGAGTACAAGCCCCTATTTGCATAAGCAAATCGCAATGCCGGTTACTGCGAAATAACGCCGATTCTTTCTAATGTGATACGGAAACCGTTAGACTATCCTGACTAGGTAAGTCATGAGAAACAAACAAAAAACATCAAATCAATAATCCTCTCAGACACGGTTTGGACCGAATATAGTATACAGCCCACCGGGTTGAATTGAACGTAGACCATCACCGCAGGACTTATACAGAAATTCATCAGCAAGTTAACCCCATGAAGAAGCTGACGCTGATTCTCAGTTACGCGTTCATTCTAGCTGGACTTGGCGTTTTGCTAGCCGCCTTACTAAGCGATCAAGAATCACAGATCTGGGCAGACGATTATACGCAGCTTAAAATCCTCTACGCAGCGAGAAACAGCCTTCCCGAAGGCATAACCACCGCTGCTATCGCGAAAGAAACTGGGATTGATGAACGAACCGTTATGGTAGAATGCGAATACTTAGCAGATCGAAATTTCATGGACATCATGGAGTGGGGACTACATGGTCACTTAATCAAAATAACAGGTGAGGGCAAGCAAGCTCTCAAGCCGAAAAGATCAAACTTGACCAAACAAACGGTCATGTCCGATCGTTAAGCGCCCCAACAAGCCAATTCAAGTAAAGCGAAAGCTTACCATAAATCGAAAGCAATAACTAGCAAGCGTTTCAGATGCTTCCTTAGAGAATGCGCTATGCGGATGATTTACGATAGGCAGATGGACCGTTTAGTGATGGTCATGAAGGAAGACAAGGACATCACTCCACGACAATTGGATGAGGACGTTTCAATATCATACACCAAGAAAGGAGACGTCGCCCAAATCAGCGTGACTAATGCCCTAGTGCGAATCTTCGATGGGTTAGGAGTGAAGATGCCTAGTGAGCGACAAACAGACGCCGAAGGCCCTGAACAGCTCAAAGTGGTTGTTGACCCTGACAGATGCCTAGGGTTCGGGAGCTGTGTAATCGTGTCGCCTGACGTGTTTAGATTGGACGAGCGACCAGGGAAGGGAGTTTTCCGAAGCAGCGCCAAACTGGACGTTCTTGACGAGACCGGAGGCAAGAGTTTCGATACATTACTTATGGCTGCTCAATCGTGTCCGACGCAGGCAATCAAAATCATAGATCGAACAACTGGAAAACAAATTTACCCCACATAACAGCGTGTCGGGAAATTCTGGCGAGATGTCAATGATTAGGCCCTAATGATGCGAATGTTTAGGATCTAAGCTAACATTGGCAAGAGAGCGGGGCAGGCAACTTTCTGGTAAGTATTACGTATAGTTGCGGTGTTCCGAGAATATCCTGGTGAGCCGGCCTGATTTCAAGAATCCGTGCTGCCGACCCAATTCACATAGTTCATGGTCGAAGAGACGAGAGAAGAGAGATCCATGAGAGATCCATCCCGAATCGACAAAAGAACGCCATTCCCATCAGCGTAGCCACCCAAGATCCAAGCATCGTTGGAACGGCATATTGTCAAGATCGTCGAATCTGACTTTGGTCGCGAAATATAAGTGGGGAGCGCGGCTGAGAGATCATCGAATCCCGCAGGCCCGTACGTTGCTATCCAAGCGACATCTGAGTTGCGGATTGGGATTTGAGCTATCGGGATACCTCCAGCAATCATCCAAGAAGATCCACCCCAAGCTATCGCATTCACCGTTAACGGCAGCCTGGCATGTCTGGCCACGGTTCGATCTAATTGATAGGTCAAATCGGTAAAGTTGTATCCATCATATTTTGCTAGAAAACCGACTCCTCCAATCAACCAGTACCGTCCATTCCATCCTATCGACTGAACCGACGCAAAGTCCCGAACACTCTCAGCAATCCTAGATGTGAGATCAACAACGTTTGTCCCGTTGAACGTGAATAACACTCCTTTTCTTATGAACCCGCCTCCGATTAACCAATGCGTCCCGTTCCATGCATTCGCATAGAGTATAGCGTCTTGCTGCCTTGGAATAATGTCTGACAGGTCTACGAAATCGGTTCCATCAAAATATGCCAGAGACATGTGATTCTGCAATTCATACGGCTGATAGGTCGCTGTAAAGAGGTAGTCCGAGCCCATTCCTGAGAGTAGCCATTCTTTCCCGTTGTAGCTGGCTGCGAATATGTCACCCCTATGCCACGACAACTCAGAAACGTATTGATCCGCGGATTGCCCGTCAACCTGTTCGTGTCCGCTGTAGAGGTATAAGTATGGGTTTGAACCTGAAGTTCCTGAATCGGTTCCCCAACCTGAAATCAACCATTGGCTGCCATTCCAACCACCACCCCACACCGTACCCTGACCCGGAACAGGCGTTAGCTGAGTTACCGAATCGTTCCCTAGAAAAATCTTGAATAATCTAGGACTCTGGCCTGGTTGGAACCATGTCCCATTCTGCCCACCCACCAAAATATACGAACCATCACCCACCACCGGCTCCTCCTGCGCACGCGTGACAGAACCGAAAGGCGGAAACAACACCAACACAAACACTAAGATAATCACCGTCCGCAAATGCTGGCGCAACTCACACCACTAAACCCTGAGAGCTATTGTCCGCATCGGAAATCGATTCGCAGGTTGGTTGTATAAAATACCTTGCAGACCGTTAGAATCAAAAGTCCCATAATTGATTTTGCAAGGTTTCATCCTCGGATTTGGCCAACGTCCTTTCCGCCCTGCCGCAATCCGAGCCCAGCATAATCGGTTAGACTTTCGGGTACGGCGAGGAGTTTCAGTGAATTCTGCGCATGTTTTCTAACTCTGTCAACAACAATTGTGTACAGTTTCGTTTTGTCCCTCGTTTCGTGTTCATCGAAGAATGCGGTGATAACATGTCGGCCGGTTTGGAGTTGGACCATCATTATTCCTTGTACCGCCTGATTCTCCACCTGCTTCTCAGCGCCTTTTCTGCTGACCATGCCTGTTGCGAGTACGATTCCGCATTTTTCCCGTTCAATCAGAATCTTACAGGCTAATGGAATATCCCGCAAACCCGGAACCGTATAACGCCTAATCGTTACCTGATTTGCGAGGCGTTTGATTTCCTTTATTGCGATTGAAGCTGTGTCAATGTTCGAGAAGGTGGTATCGATGACGCCGATCCTCCCTTTGCATTTCCTAATGGCCTCGAGGACTGGAAGGCTTCGTCCTCGCTTCATCGTCTTATCCTGACGCATCTCGGATTCTATCTCTATGCGTTCCAGAGCATCAATGATCAACTTCGCATTATCATACGTCGGCACGACCCGGCCGGCTTCAATTTTCGATATTAGGCTCTGTGAGACGCCGGATTCGATCGCAATTCTCTTCTGAGTTACCCCAAGCCTCCTTCTGAACGAGGTGATCTGAGAAATATCCGGCAGAGGAGACATCGAATTTCAGTTACTCTTCATTAAAGGAAGGTTAGTTTGCTGAGTTTAACGTATCGCTAGGAATACGAAGGCCGGAATATGATTAATGGAATATCTTAATAGAAAGCTCTGTTAGGGCTGGGGGTTCACTGAGGCGTTTGCCCTGCAGGTGCCTACACCGTCAATCGAGAAGGATGCCTCGTTGCAAGAGATCCTTGAGGGTAGAGCACTAAAGCAGGAAGACGCGATTCGATACCTTTCATACTCCGGAGATTCTGCGAGGCTACTTTGGTCAGCTGCAGCGACTCTGAGGGCTTCAGGGAAGGGCAGAATTGTTAGTTACTCGAGGAAAGTGTTCATTCCGCTGACGAATCTTTGTCGTGACACCTGTGGCTATTGCACGTTCAAGAAGGATCCATGGGAGAACGACGCTCTAACGATGAGCCCGGAACAGGTTATTTCAGTGGCTGAGGCGGGCAGGAAGCTGCATTGTACGGAGGCATTGTTCACATTAGGGGAACGGCCTGAGCAACGTTACGCTGAAGCACGTGATGCTCTAAGAAAGTTAGGTTTCTCGACGACGCTGGAATACGTGAGATATGCCAGTGAGATGGTGATCAAGAAAACGGGGCTTCTCCCACATGCGAATCCGGGAACTATGACGAAGAAGGAAATGGCTTCCTTACGTGACGTTAACGCGAGTATGGGGTTGATGTTGGAGAACGTGAGCGATCGACTCCTCAAAAAGGGTGGACCGCACGAGTATGCGCCGAGTAAACATCCGAAGCTCCGACTCGCTACGATCAAGAATGCGGGTGAGTTGAAGATAGCGTTCACAACCGGCCTGTTGATTGGGATTGGAGAGACGGTGGAGGAGATAGTTGACTCGTTGTTTGCGATTAAACAATTGAATGATGAATACGGCCACATACAGGAAATTATAATTCAGAACTTCAGAGCGAAATCGGATACGCCGATGAAGGAGCATTCAGAACCATCTCATGAGTTCATGCGGAACGTGGTCGCGGTAACGCGACTCCTGTTCGGAAAGGAGATGAACGTTCAGGTTCCCCCGAATCTCACTCCATCCTCATACCCCGACTTCCTGATGTGTGGAATAAACGACTGGGGAGGAATTTCCCCCGTAACTAAGGACTTCGTCAACCCTGAAGCACCCTGGCCTGAGGTGCAATTAGTTAGCAGGGCATGCGAGCAACATGGATTGAAACTTAAGGCGAGACTTCCGGTCTATCCTGAATTTATCTTCGCAAAGAGCGAGTTCATTCCTGATTCAGTGAAACCGCTGATTCAATCCATGATTGACCACGACGGATATGTTTCTTGGAGTGGTATGTGCAATTGATCACCACTGAAACGCGTCTCTCGTCTACTTTCGAACGTCTCATGCAGAGTATCGATCCGGAAATCGCCTCGATACTCGACAAAGTGCTGAGCGGAAACGACATTTCCGTTGAGGATGCCGTGAAACTCTTCGATTGTTCTGGCATTGAGATGAACATGCTCGTTCTCGTAGCGGACGAACTTCGACGCAGAACCGTGGGAGACGTCGTCACTTACGTCGTGAATAGGAACATCAACTTCACAAATGTATGCATCAAAGGATGCGGATTCTGCGCATTCAGTCGAGGATTCAGAGAAGAAGAGGGATACTACCTGCCATTGGAAGAGGTCGTGCGCCGCGCGAAAGAGGCCCATACGTATGGAGCGACGGAGGTTTGCATCCAAGCAGGTTTGCCTCCTAAAATGGAGGGGGATCTCTACATCAAAATTTGCAAGGCGATAAAGAAGGAGATCCCGGACATTCACATTCACGGATTCTCCCCAGAAGAAGTGATTTACGGGTCCGTCAGATCCAAAACAACCGTCCGCGACTACCTATCCCAACTCAAGGAAGCTGGCGTCGGAAGCCTTCCGGGAACTTCAGCTGAAATTTTGGACGACGAAGTGCGTGATATAATTTCTCCAGGAAGAATCAACACCGAGGAATGGGTGGAAGTGATTACGACGGCACATCAACTCGGCATCCCAACCACTTCAACCATCATGTATGGGCATATTGAAACTTCGTTACACAAGGCAAAGCATTTGGAGTTGCTGAGAGACATCCAGAAGAAAACGCATGGCATCACAGAATTCGTACCCCTGAGTTTCATCTACTGGGAGGCTCCAATGTACAGGAAGAACCTTGTGAAAGGGATCAGAAAAGGCCCGAGCGGAGCGGATGTGGTTAAGATGTATGCGGTTTCGCGGTTGATGTTGAACAATCACATACGGAACATTCAAGTTTCATGGGTTAAGGAGAGCCCAAAGTTCTCTCAACTTTGCCTGAGCGCTGGAGCAAATGATTTCGGTGGAACACTCATGAATGAAAGCATATCCACATCCGCCGGCGCAAGCCACGGACAACTCGTCCGCCCATCCGAATTCAGATCCATGATAAGAGAAATGGGACGAATCCCAGCCGAACGGACAACCAAATATAAAATTCTAAAGAAATTCGACGAAGGTAAAGAGGAATCACATCCGCTCGATGCCACAGATTATGATGAACAAAAATTTGGATCATACAAGACTCTCATAAAACTAGACACTTTCAGATTCAAAGATCAAAACAAAGATCTTGACTCAAAGTAGCATCAATCCATAACTCGGCCGCCATTCACGTTAATCGTCTCGCCAGTAATGAAGGACGAGGAATCAGACGCGAGGAACAATACGGCGTTAGCAACATCGTCTTGCGTCCCAAGCCGTTTAATCACATTCAAGTTAGCTGACTCCGCCCTCATCTTAGGGCTATCCAGGGCTAGGTCCTTCAACAAGTTCGTCTCCACGAATGAAGGAGCCACAGCATTCACGGTCACCCCGAACTCTCCGAATTCTCTGGCTAACCGTCGAGTCATGACGATGATTCCAGCCTTCGACACATCATAGTGAATACCCGTATACACGCCTCCGGTTTTTCCAGCGATACTAGCGATCATAATTACTCGTCCAGAACGCTGACTCTTCATCTGTCTAAGGACAGCGCGGGACATGAGGAATGTGCCTTTCAGGTTGACGTTCAGAACTCGATCCCATTCTTCTTCACTCAAATCAAGAGTAGGTGTCGGTAGGGCTATTCCTGCATTGTTAACCAGGATGTCAATTCGTGCAAAGTCACGTAAAACCGAGCGAACCAACTCTTCTACCGCTTTGCCATTGGATATGTCGCACACGTACGTTTCCACTCGCTTACCAAAACCTCTGAGCATTTTCGCGGTATCGTCTAATTCGGCGTTTTGTATATCGTTCACTGCTAGTTGTGCGCCCTCGCGTGCAAACCAAGTCGCGATCGTCTTCCCAATCCCACGACCAGCACCAGTTACGAGAACGATTTTGTCTTGAAAACGCCCCAAATTTAATACCACTAATATCCGCATCATCCGAAGATTTGATTCTATTGTATCCAAACGAACATCAAAATGGTAGAGGAATAGATCAAATACGACCGTGATATCAAAAGCAAGTGAAGCTTCAAGGCGTTTGAATTGAGTGATGCTTTCGTTAAAGTCGGACAGAAAGACGAGTTCCCATTAGGATCTTTGAAGAAAGTAACTGTTGGAGGAGTAGACGTGCTCGTAGCAAACGTAGATGGAGAACTGTACGCCATTGCGAACACTTGCACCCATCAGGGCGGACCGCTAGACGAAGGCGAATTACAAGGAAAAATAGTCACCTGCCCATGGCACGGAGGACAATTCGACGTCGCCACCGGCAAAGTTCTGGAACCTCCGCCAAGAGCCGACGAACCTAGCTTCGAAGTCAAGATTCAAGGAATCGACGTACTCCTAAAGAAAAAGTAAGACATCAAAATCGAGTTAGGTCAAGAACCAGATGTCTCATTGAAAATACCAAGACTGATCCTAGCAGCCCCAATGAGCGGGTCCGGCAAGACAACAATTTCAGTAGCCTTGATGCTTGCTCTACGTAAACGAGGATTCAAAGTTCAGCCGTTCAAAGTCGGCCCCGATTTCATCGACACTACACTCCACAAACAAGTATGCGGCGTCCCTTCACGAAACCTAGACACGTGGCTACTCCCGTCAAGACTCATTCCTGAAATCCTTGTTAATTCAACAGGTCCGCATGGCATAGCTGTCATTGAAGGAGTCATGGGACTCTACGATGGGTTCGGAGGAGCAAGAGATGCAGCGTCAACAGCTCAGATTGCTAAACTCCTCAATTGTCCAGTCATTTTGATTGTTGATGTAGAGAAGATGGCCCGCAGCGCGGCTGCAGTTGTGTTAGGTTTCAAACAATTCGATCCGAAAGTCAAGATTGCTGCTGTAATATTGAACAAAGTAGCCGGCCAAAAACATACAGCAATGTGTCGAGATGCAATTGAAAAAATCGGAATCCCCGTCGTTGGCGCAATACCCTACAATCAATCCGTCAGGGTGCAAGAGCGCCACTTGGGACTAGTGCCCACTCCAGAACAGAGATTATCAAATAATCTTCTCTCGAAACTCACCAAGACGATTGAAAATAACTGCGACGTGTCGAGGCTGATAAAAATTGCCTCCAAAACGAGTGAATTGTCAGGCCGGAGTCGTGGCGCTCATAATCCAAAGGCAAGATTTGTTTTGGGGGTTGCTTATGATGAAGCTTTCAATTTCTACTACGAAGATGCACTGGACTATCTGCGAAGGCTAGGAGCAGACATCAGATTCTTTAGCCCAATACACGATCATCGACTCCCCCAGGTTTCAGGTCTCTACATAGGCGGTGGCTTCCCAGAACTATATGCTGAGCAACTGCAGACCGGGAGGATACGAGACTCAATTCGAACAGCCGCTGAGTCAGGAATGCCGATCTATGCTGAATGCGGCGGCATGATGTACCTCTCACAATCGTTAACCACAATCCAAGGAGGCAAGCACAAGATGGTTGGGCTGCTGCCCGGTAACACAGTTATGACGGGACGGTTTACGCTCAATTATACTGAAGCATACACTACGAGGTCGCATCCATTCTTAAAAAGCGGAAAGCGTATTCGAGGTCAAGAATTCCATTACTCAACGATAACCGATCTCCCTAATGACGTTCGATTTGCTTACGAATTGTCAATCGGCAAAGGAATGAAGAACGGGTTTGATGGAATTTCTGAGTATTCTACTCTAGGGTCATACATGCACACTCACCTGCTCGGATGTCCTGCATTCGCAAAGTCGTTCGTTGAATCAGGCTACCGTTACTCGAGGACTTAGAGTGACGAAAATATTGTAGATACGCTAGTGTACCATTAACAGAACGTTGATATACTCCACTGCATTCCGCCTCTCACTGAGGAATGTGAAACGCGATGAAAGAAAACAACTGGCACCTTTCCTCGCCTAGTTCGAGGTGGATGCTATGACTGAGACAACTTGCCTCCAATGTTCAAGCCGATTCGAAATCGGTAAGAATGTCACATCAACTGCACAAGTCTTGTACTGCAAGAAATGTCGATCTGAAGCGGTCATACTAAAGCCGATGATCAATCTCGGCTAACGGATTGCGGAAACATCTTGCACATCAGATGGCTGCTAAAGATGCGCCAACGCGTCCCTGTGCGCGTGGTCGAGCGAGTGGATCAAGGCCGTCGCTTAGGACTGTTCAAAAAATACGCTCACAAAACGTTATTCATCGGAAAACTACCCGTACTCGGCATTCTACTGATAGGATTGTGGGGTTGCATATTCTACTTCAACGGACGCTTTAACACAATAGTCGATAGTGAATTGCGAACAATATTGAATCATGCGAGAGTCGACGATATGGGCTACCAAGTTGTCGATTTCTTTCAGAAAAAGGGACAACTAATAGTCCAAGTTGCAAATCGGCCTGGAACAAACCCGGAAGCGAAGACATCACTGTTCAGGCGAATAAATCAATACTAGCGGATGACGCACGCATGCTCAACGATCAATCCGAATATAACTACTGTCACTAGCAGTAGGAAAGTCGAGTAACAATACCTAGCAATATTATGAAACACGGAAAACGGATGGTGTGCTCAGCTGAAAAACAGTGATTCGAGTCCGAAATCGGGAATAAATTTCGTTTGCTCCAACTGCGGCGCGTTGCTCCATCACATTGGAGCTGATGCCGGCGGAGCAAACTCTTCAGCTTACCCACGTCAACCTGTATCAGAGATACTGAAGAACTGCCCCGAATGCGAGCGTGAGCTTATTTTCGATATTGATCTAAGCTCAGTTAAGATTCACGGCCTCAAAGACCCAAAACTCAATTCATCACTTACCACTAGCAAAATAACCCTCACTACTCGGTCGGATTAGCGTTGACAACTTGCAAGTACTGCGGAAACGATCTCGGCATGCCAAAGAGAGAATGGCTCATGACACCTCGGAGTGGCATGGCAAGGAAGATCCAACACTATCGCTGCGATAAGTGCGGCAAATCGACGAGAACCGCCAATCCGGCACAATAGATCAATCAGTTCTCCAACTCACGCAACTGTTGGTTTCCGGAGGCTATTCTATATACGCTCAAAATATGCCGCAGACCCCAAGTCTCGGATAAACCGCTATGGGGGGAAGAATAAAGAGGAGATTGCTTTGAACCAAATTGTGGCGCGAGTCCGGTATGGCTGAATTTGCGTTTGGAACTTGCGGTTGGAGTTATGCGGAATGGGAAGGAATATTCTATCCTGAAAAATCAGGAAAGCTAAGCCAATACTGCAAAATTTTCCCTACTGTCGAGATCGACTCCACTTTTTACGCCTTACCGAACGAGGGAACCGTTCGAGGATGGGCTACACGGACTCCTTCGGGATTTATGTTCTCAGCCAAACTCCCGCAGACGATAACGCATAAGAAAGCATTGGAGCTTAATCGAGGAATCGAGAGTGATCTGAATCAGTTCATTGATACTATGCATCCTTTGATTGAGGCGAAGAAATTGGCGGTAATTCTCGCACAGCTGCCTCCGAGTTTAGAGTTTGATGCTGAAAGATTAGAATCGTTTTTTTCAATCCTCCCTAAACAGGTACATTTCGCGGTCGAATTCAGAAATAATTCATGGCTTAGAAATGAAACAATCAAAATTTTAGAGAACTATAACGTTTCGTTTACGATCGTTGACGAACCTCTACTACCTCCAGAAGTACACGTCACATCAGACATTGCGTATATCCGCTGGCATGGAAGAGGATCAAAGCCGTGGTTCAATTACAAATATTCCGAACAAGAACTGGAGGCATGGGTGCCGAAGGTCAAGGAAGCTGCAGGTAAATCGAAGAAGGTTCTAGGATATTTTAACAACCATTTTCACGGATACGCTCCCGAGAATGCGTTGCAAACGATGCAAATGCTAGGTATCGTAACACCCCACGCAACTGCAGCCCTTCAACGGCTTACCTTTCAACGAAAGTACGGTGGAAAGGGTAAGACTGAATCGGGAACACTCGACAGCTGGACAGGACAAGTTCGAGAACGAATTAGAGGGCTATCAAAATATGCAAGTCCTGAAGTCATAGAAGCTGCACGGGACATATCGGATGATGATTTCTCGCTTCGAGAAAAAACGAAACATCGGCTCGCTGCTTATGTTGGAAATACAACCGTCGACATCGACCTAGAGAATCGAACTATAATTCATCGATGTTCGATTTGGGACAAGTTAAGTTCGGAAAAGAAATTCTGTAAACATGTCGTAAAACTGGTCCTAAGTATCGATCCCAGCGAAGCCGCCTCTCTACTGTCAACGCTCAGTTCATCTCTCGAGAGCTGGAAGTTCGAGTCACGCCTTTCGGTGGACTCTTCGCGATAGGTTCATGTTTACAGCGAACCTCTTAGGGACACCACGATTCTCCTTTTGAGTTCTCCGCGTCTTGTCCCGTCCGGTAAGGCTTGGTCAATCATGGGACCATATAATCGCATGAGCTTGTAACCGAAGCATTTCTTGATGCCCAGAAGTTCGCTCCTAAGTGCATCCATTTCTTTTCCCATTTCGTATTAGCGGTTTCTCTCGAGTGCCTGCGATAGCGCGTTCGCAAGTTGGACTTCTCCTCGCCGTTGGAGTTCATGAAGAATTAGCTCTGTGTGAAGAAGGGCGCTGGGGTCTGGAGTGTAGTTTATGGCTCTAACGAGTTCCGGTGATAGTTTCGTCGGGAAGTCGAAATTTGAAAGAGCCCCGGCTATGTAGAGGGCGAGCATGGTTCGCACGCATTTGCTGCATTTTCCGCAATTGTATGCTCCGTTTCTGTTCTCCCAGCATACCCTGAGGTGTTTCTGTGCCATTGGGTTGTTTGCGAGATCTTTGACTTTCTCAACTCTGCTTATTCCGTAGCAGTAATGAATGAGGTTGGTGGTTTGGGTCGACCATAGTGGATCGAGGTCCGGGTGAATGCCCACCGGCATTTTTCTTTCATCAGGCCCTAAATCTGAAGCTATGTAGACGCGACCGAAGAAACCGTTGAAAGATAACGCCACACTTGCCATGGCACCTCCGCAACAACTGGTCCAGTCAACATATTTGTCCGTAATCTCTCGCACGTTCGTACTTACCAGAACCAGTTCCTTTCCATAATATGATGCGATGTCTCTTACTGCAGCGTAACTTCGATCAAACAACACGGTATTGTTCAGTCTGATGTCGAAACCGTGCACGAATATCAGGTGAGAAAGACGATTTTCTTCTGCAGTTTGCCCCGTTAATCGTGTAAGAGCATAGAACGAATCAACCCCGCCTGAGAAAAAAAGCGCGTTAGCCTTCGAGATGGAATCGCTTTCTTGTCGTCGTTCTTTGGAGGTTCTTACCTCAATTATTTTGAATTTTGGATCCCAGTGATGATAGTATGCCATAATCTTCGGTAGCGCGCGGAGAAGTCGTGGTGAAGCGGGTGCGTTGACGGTTAATGTTTCACCGAGCCGCATTGAAGGAAGCAGTAGCGCGGCGATGAACGGATCAGCGGAAACATGTACGGAGTTGGTGAACTCGTCCGGGAGACAGTAGAACAGTTTAGAAGATTCAGATTTCGTTTCGACTTTCGCGTTTAACTCGCATGTCTTTCCAAGATTCGGGTTTATCTCAGACACTATCATCTACGAAATGTCTCTCCCGCCCAATGAGGCTCCGCTTCAGAAGGGTTAAAGGTGCTCTTCTGGGTTCGCTTCGGTTTCAGATTAATTCCTCACCAACCTCCCAAAATCAAGCGCGTCATACCGGGCATATCCTATGAGGTTCGATACGATCCTTGAACGATGTTTCCAGATATATAGGCGCCCGAAATGCCATGTAATGTCAGTTCTAGGAGTTTTATACAACTTCTCTAAGTCGATGTTCTGTTTGGTTTGATTCAACTCGATTGTAATATTGCACGAAAGTTGTACGATTACGCAATCGGTTCGCAAGTCGATCGTGGACGAGCCGTTCTCTTTGGCGCTCCGTCACATTCGAACGTTGGTGACCAGATGATTTTACTTGGGGAGCTTGATTACCTTAGAAGCATTCATAATGAACTCGTTATCGTGAACGAATTTGCAAAATTTCAAGTGAAGAGTTCTGACACAATATACTTCCTTGGTGGAGGAAATTTCGGTGATCTCTGGGCTCACGCACATCTTGATAAGATTAGCAAACTACACGCCTTCGAAGATAACAAGGTAATTTTCTTACCTCAATCAGTCTACTTTCGCAAGCACCAATCCATCATACAAACCAGGAAGGCCCTCGCTTCATACAAAGGAGAATTGAGTCTTTTTGTTCGAGATAGCACAAGCAAAAGGATCGCTGATACTTCGCTCGGAATTGAAGCACAGCTGCTTCCTGACAGCGCAATTCTGTTACAACCAAAACTGAAGAAATGGGTAAGCGGAATAGAAGGAAAAGGAGTATTATACGTTCGAAGAGAAGACAGGGAGAGCAAACGGAAGTTCAACTTGGGTCTCCCAACATCCGACATCATGATTGCTGGTGTTCCGCTTCGACCAGAACTGTCGATAAGACTGGTTGGAAGTCTTATTGCGGCACGAAAACTCATCATAACTGACCGACTACACGCGGCTCTCCTTGCGGTTCTAATTGGGAGACACGCGATTCTGCTTCCAAATCGTTATCATAAGAACGAAGCATTCTGCGAGACTTGGTTTCTGCCAAGACTGTCATTTGTTTCAACGAGACGCGAAATCGGAGTTCTGATGAACAAGGTTTTGTCAGATAGTCTCGCAGATACGATAAGGAGGAACGTTATGATACGAGCCAAATATTTCTAAGGATAATGTTCGTCATGGTTAAATGACGAAGCATCATTCCAGAAGCGCTTGTGTAACACGTTTTCTAAACCTGCCTCGCGTTGTGTTGTCTGGAAGAAGGCGGTCGATCTTCGTTGATAGAAATTTCATGCATCTATACATGAAACTTGTTGTGATAGCACTTAGCTCGTCCTGCAAGTACTTTAATTGTTTATTCTCAGATCGTAATTCGTAGACTTCCTCCTCAAGTGTAGACGCGTAGACATTACTCTGTGTCGTTCTCTCTGACGGGGTTTCAGCATCATCATCATATTGGGAAATTATATTTGGCATACGGGGTCTTAGTTGGCACGTGTTCCTTGCTGTTCCTCTATAGAGGTACATCCAGAGGCTGACATTGCCGGTGTGAGTGACTACGTATCTGCATTTGGCGAAGATGTTGACGACAGCAAGAAGCGTAATTCCAAACTCAAAATTTGATATTCCTCGATCGTCTCTCGATATATTGTGAATGCCGATCGAAGATTTCGTGACAGGTAATTCGCTGACATAGAAGACATGTTCGCCCAGTTCTCTCACGAAAATATCTCTTATTTGCTCCTGGTCAGTTTGCAAGAGCACTCTGAGACGCGGGTTCTTCCGAATCAATCGTCGAACCTCATTGGCGTAAAAACGTGGAGGGATTGGAGTGAGTTCAGTAAATTTGTCAGTCCCCCGGTACCATAAGCCTATGGTGTTGTTGTAGTCGATTTCGTATTTGTTGACAAGCTCGTCCAACTTATTTCTGACGATTTCAGAAGGAGTAAAATAATTCTCTATGTATGGAGTTAATTTGTCAAACGGTAAATCTCGATACACTCCGTGACGCTCGATGGGCAACAGGTTTGCGAGGGCATGTGTGTCTAAGTTAGTATTCGGATGAAAATACAGATCAAAGAGATTCTTTCCTACCTGATCATTGTTTCTCCAATTGTTCTGACACGGCCAATTCACCTTCATGTATCTCTCGGAAGGATATGCCCTAGTCAAACTCCATAATGTCACCGAGCAATCTGAAAAAAATCCGGAGCTATGCGTGATGTCAAGCCGGTGCTTTTCAAGATCAACATGAGTGGATGTGTCAAGATAGTTGTTCCATCTCCTCACGAATATGTCGTCGTTAGGGTCCATTAAGTTCAACGCGGATGATGCAGCCGACCGGTGGCGGTTTATTCGATGCTAAATGGGTGAACAATTCACATATTCTTCAGCGTACTCGTTAGTAGATCTACCATTTCCTTATCTGCAGTATCGAGGATTTGGAAGTAGAATTTTTCAATTCCTGCATCGGTGAGGTCGTTTAGTTGAGATGTTATTTCTTCTACTGTGCCGCAGAGGCCTCCGTTTTTTCTGATTTCGTCAGGTTTCAGTGCTTCGAATCTTGCCTTGTACAGTTCTGCGTGTTTTGCTAGTTTCTTCTCAACTTGATCTTTGGTTTCGGCGATTACGAACCCTCCCATTCTTGAAATCTGGATTTTCCTGTCACCTTTGTTCTTGTCTAGCAGACTTTTGAGTTCCTTGAGATCGCTGATTCGAGGGCTGTAGATGTTCCACTCATCCGCATATTCTGCGATTGGTCGCATCATGCGGGGTTTTCTTCCGCCGATTATCAAGGGTACTTTGGTGTGCGGGTAGCAGCGTGTTTTTGCGCTGTAATATTTGCCGTGAAAGTCAACGGGTTTTCCTTCGATCAAGGGTTTGATGATTTTCAATGATTCAATGAACTGGTCATATCTTACTTGAAAGTTGGGAAACTCGTAGCCGAATGCGTGGTATTCTTCCTCGTACCAGCCGGCTCCGACGCCTAATAGTAGTCTTCCGTGACTGTAGTCATTTAGGTTGCATGCCATGCGAGCTAGGACTGCTGGGTTTCTGAAGCCTATCGGTGAAACTAGTGGTCCGAATTTTATTTTCTTCGTTGTTGCTGCTAGGACGCCGAGGCTTGACCAGCATTCGGGTGCATCTCTATCTTTACTATCCCAGATTGGAAGAAGGTGATCTGAGCGGAGTATGTATCCATAGTTTTTTTGTTCTGCGATTGTGGCCCAGTCGACTATGTCTTGGACGCTCATGGCCTGTTGGGGTTCCAGCATTAGGCCGCAGTTATCGATGGATACCATAGGACCACGCTACGTTGAGGGGGCGTGGTGGGCGATTAGTCGCCCTGGACTGAGCGCACGCTGATGTATTCGAGTTTAGGCGCTACTGTCTTCTCTTCTGGTGGAGGCCGTACCGCGATTCGGATGAGTATGAGTCGGTTTGTGACTCCTGGGACGCTTCCTCTGACGGCTACGTAGTCAGAGTTGACTTCGCCGTAGCGTAGGAACCCTCCCTTCGGAGTGATCTCGGCTCCGTTATTGCCGATCTTGACGACTTGCTTGTTGTATTCGGTTCTTTGATGGAAACCCATCTGACCGGCTCTGGGGACTGAGTACATGACGTAGTGGGGTGTCCAGCCACCGATGGAGCCGACTTGTCGCACGGTCTTTCGAGCTTTGTGGATCTTCCGTCTTATGCCCCATCGTTTCACGGGGCCTTGGATACCTTTACCTTTGGTTATTCCGATCGAGTCTACGGCTTCGCCTTCTTTCACTATGTCTGAGATTTTGACTTCTGTTCCAACCAGTTTTTTGCCGTACTCGAATCGTTCCTTTATCGAGCCTCCTCCAATCTTAATTTCGATCATGTCAGGTTTTTTCTTTGAACGTTTAGCGAGGCGCGGTTGTGTGGCCATGATTAGTCGGAGATCTACGACCTTCTCGAGGTTTTTCTCGATCTTGTTTAATCCTTCTTCAGTTAGGAATTTTTCTGGAACCGAAATGACTCGTTCGAAGTCTTTGGGAGGCTTCTCCATCCAGGCTTCAGCGAAAGTGTGGAGACCTTTGTAGTCTTTAGCGTAAGCGCGTAATGCGACGGCGAGCATGGGTGGCGTTTCGAGGATGGTCAAAGGGATTACAATTTCTTTCCCGAAAGTTAGTGATCCTTGGCGGTTATCGATTGCCAGCGAGTAGGTCATGCCTGCTTTGAATCCGGCAAAAGCGAGAAGTTTTGGTCCAGCTTCGACTTCAGGCCAGTTCCTTATTCGGCCTATCCACCCAGCTGCACGTCCTCTGGGTAGGAATGCGAGTGAACCACGTTTAGGAGCATGTACCTTCCTATGACCCAATCATCACACCAGATTGAATGTTACTTGGACGGTGTTGAATTCTAGCTCTAAAATACTTTGTGCGAGGGCGCCCGTACGGTTATGGGTGGTTTTTTGGGCTAATCTTCGTCCTCGTCGTCCTCATCGTCTTCGTCGTCTTCTTCGTCTACGTCAACTTCAGAGACAACTGCTTTACCGACCTTGCCAGGTTTACTCTCATTTGCGGCTTTTTCGACGTTCTCGAATGTTTGCATGGCTTCCTGTAGTTCTTCCTCAGTTATTTGTCCTGCGACGAAGAGAAGGTCGTTGATCCATTCGGATATAATAGCGTCTATGTTGGCGGCTGGGACTATCGGGTGTTTTCCTAGGACGGTTTGGAGGTCGGTGAATAGTTTGTCTAAGTCGACGCTTTCGGCCTTCTGTTTTTTGCCGTAAACGAACTTCAAGTAGTCCACAAGCTCTCCGTTTAACGCGATACTTCTTGTTCAGGGTGGGTGAGATATGCTTTATGACTTTTGGGCTTCGAGGCGGCAATTTTGGTTGTCGGTATCCGATTGGTTTAACTTTCGGATAGGGTCGTGCTTGTCGTCTGCAACAGGACCATGCTGCCTGTCGCATGACCTGGATAGCGGGGGTAGGAATGTCGAATTCTCCCTAATGCCAAGCCAGGTCAAAGGCGCAGGACTGAACACTCATTGTACGAGTGTGTCCACAGGCTCCTGTCCCGCAGGGGTTCAGGGGTTCGAATCCCCTCCCCCGCACCATACCATAGAACCCCCCGTACCTGGTTCTATTCGAGTTCTACTGACGCACACTTGTAAAACCATAGTTCAATTTTGTCAGCGATAGTTCAAGGTTTAAACTCGGCCTCGTCACTACGATTGCTTGGAACGATTGAAAGCATTGGCAACAGATGGCAAACAGGTGTTCACTATCCTTCATGTCAACGATACTCACTCTAACGTAATCGGTGTAGGACCTTCCAGCGACTACACGCCGATGACTCTCAACGATGATGCCACCAAAGGTGGTTTTTCTCGTCTCGCGGCACTAGTTGCTCAACGTCGTCAGGAATTGGAGCGGTTAAGTTCGGTTTTGGTGTTGGATTGTGGAGACTTTAGCATGGGAACAGCGATCGGTGCTGCTACCCGCGAATTAGGTGCTGAGTTGCAGTTACTGGCACGGATGGGTTTTGAGGCTACCACTCTCGGTAATCATGACTTTGATTTTGGTCCTGACGGGTTGGGAAGTGCGATCAGTAAAGCCGCAGCAGCGGGACCGGTTCCGCCTATCGTTACTTCTAACCTCGACATGAGCGCCAACGAACCCCGATTAGCTGCTCTCAAGCAACTGGTCGAAAAACAGGCCATCCGTCCCTACATGGTGATTGAACGGGGTGGACTACGCTTCGGTATTCTGGGGCTGATTGGTTATGACGCGTTCAAATATACTATCGATCCGGGGGGCGTGGTGTTCAGGGACCCGATCGAGTCTGCCAAGAAAACCGTCAGCTTGCTGCGAAACCAAGAATCCGTCGACGTGGTGATTGCTCTGAGTCACGGCGGGGTGATGAAAGGAGTTGACGGCCAGTACAAAGGTGAAGATGTTAACCTCCTGCAAGCCGTTCCTGAGATTGATGTTGTGATTGGCGGACATACCCATACCGCGCTCACTCAACCGCTACTGGTGGATGGCCGTCCAGTGGTACAAGCCGGCAAGTATACTGAAAACCTAGGTGAACTGACGGTCAGCCTGAGTGGTGGCAAGGTTAAGGTTGAATCTTACCGTCTGATTCCCATCATAGATGACATTAAGGGCGATCTTACCGTGCAGCAAGAAGTGGATCGCTTTTCGAAAGAATCAAGCCAAATCGTCTTTGCATCACGAGGCTACAGCATCACCCAACCGCTGGCCGTGATTTCGGAAGACTGGCCGATGAATTACAGTGATCTGGAATCAGGCACACCACTAGCTAATCTGGTGACCGATGCCTTTCGCAAGATGGGGAACGCAGATATCGCGTTTACTGCCAACGGAGCGATTCGAGCCGGTCTAACCAAAGGTAACTCGGGTATTCAAACCGTTTACGATCTGTTTGCCTTAGCGCCTCTGGGAATGGGCATTGTCGATCAAACCGCGGGTAGTGCGATGGTGAAGGCTTACTTTACCGGTCGGGATTTGAAAAGTCTACTCGAATTTTTCTTGATTGACGACCCGAACCATCCCGGAGAAATCTTCCCTAGAGTGTCGGGAATGCGGTTCTACTACAACCCATCCCGTCCCAAACTCGATCAAATAACCGCGATCGAATTAGGCGATCTAGACAAAGGCTATCGTCCGATCGATACCTACGAAAACGCCACTAAACTATACAGTTTCACCTGCAGCCTCTATGTTGGATTGATTATCGCTGCCCTTCCCAAACTCAGCAAAGGCGCAGTGAAACTTGTTCCCAAAAAGGCAGACGGTACACCGATCAAGAGTCGAACGGACGCGATCGCTGACCCACGCGAATCTACCGGATCCCACATTCCAATGGCAAGCGGCTCGATGGAAAACGAAGTCGCCGTCACCAGTGCAGCTCAGAAAGAAGTGAAAGAGTGGCAAGCCATCATGGATTACCTTCTCAACATCCCTAACAAAAACGCAGATGGGATCTCGATCCTGAAGAAGGATGATCGATCGAGGGAAGTTCGTGCAATCAAGCGCAGCTGATCGATAACCATGACGATCAGTAAAAGTGGCCCTCCGGATTTGAACCAGAATTTGCTAGCAAAACGGTTGGATTCACCTAATCTTTTAAGCGAATACCTCCGGCTCTGATTCTGTTCGAATACTATTGATCTCGACGTTTTTTCGCATCAGACTCGCTAGTAATCCATAATACTGAACGATCCATCGGAAGTAATGCATGACAAATTCGAACGAATTCCAGTTTTTTTGGCCTGAGGGTTCTTTGAACTGGACTTCGTCACTATGCTTGAGGTCGTTTACAAGATATTCAGGCACCACAGTTCATCTGTATTCGTATGATCCTAATTTTGACCCTAAGATTCAAGGCTGTGTCTGTCACGACGCAAACGAGTATCTTCCCCATGAACTGTACGAACGAGTGAGAAGCGCTAACGAAAGAGCGTATGGAGGAAGGTGTGGTTATCGTGAAGGGGCAGATCTCTTCCGGTATAAGTTGCTATATGAGAAGGGTGGATGGTACTTCGATACAGACTGCCTTCTCCTCAGGCCGCTAACTCCTCTTTTCGACCGAGACTATGTGTTTGGTTGGGAACTTCCGACAAGTGTGAATAATGCTGTACTAAAATTTCCGAAAGGTGACCCGCTACTCGAACAAATCTCCAATGAATGTCTTCAGAGAAGCCCATTGACGTGCCTACCCGGCACGGTCGCGTTGTTCACACAATATCTGAAGAAATTTAATTTGATCGACCAAGTATTGCCGCGAAACTATTTTTACGCAATCTCTCCGATCCAGAAGGAGCAGCAATCCGTCCCAGAGGAAGAATGCTCATACCTTCTGCATCTCTACAATTCTCTAACACTCGAAATGCAAATTGAGGCTTTGAACAGCCTAGCTTTGAAGATAGCTAGGAACATACCTCTCGGGAAAGAAATTCGAGAATTCTTCGATCGGTATGTAGGGAACAGGCAAGTATACGCAGGAAGGGTCGGAATACGTCAGGACGGCGGTCTGTTAGGCTCTCCGATTTCTAATAACGCGCAAGTCCCTATCGAGTTGATTGCTGGACTTAGAGATTTCACTGCACGATGGGAACGGTACATTGAACAAGATCAGACACGTTGGGATAAGTCAAACTTCTGTCTTGAGGATGCCAAATTTCAAGCCAACCTTCTCTCAGGCTACCTCTTAAATGCACATCATGAGCATTGGGATTCCGTTAACAAAGCTGACTTCAACTCACTCGTTAGGTATTTGTCTGCCTTCGCAAGCTGGACAACTTTCTCCGGAGACTCAAATTTCCTAGGAATGGATGAGACGGGTAACACAGCTTATGACTTCGCTAACAGACTAATCGCTAGTTGTTGTGCCAAAACGGTTTCATAGGCAGATAGCGCCTTCAGCGAGTGGTAGATCGTTTGAAACGATCTGCTAAGCACATTCAGTAATCGTTTCTTGAATTTCCTTAGCCGTTTTCTCCCAAGTGTATTTCATGGAGGCAGCGTGGGCATGTTTTCCGAGGATTATTCTCTCGGCGCGATCATTCATGAGACGATTAATGTGTTTTCGCCATTCGTCCGGATCGTCGCCGCAAGTTATTCCGTTTCCGTTCAAGTATTCGGCTTGGCCTCCAGTATTATGTCCTATTGTGAATTTTCCACATGCCATGGCCTCGAGGATTACTAGTGGCACCCCTTCGTTTTTTGCTGGGCTAAGGAATAAGGAACATGCTTGAAGATCATGAATTAATGTCTCCTGACTTGGGTCAAGTGTCATTCGAACGTTTTCTCCTTTCGTTGATAGTAGCTCTTGGCAGTATTTTTCGTATGATTCCACTCCGCGCTCCATGTTTCCATCAATTAGCAACCTGTGCTTGGTTTCTTTGACGGCTTTCACGGCTAACATTGGATTCTTGTTCGGATAAATCCTAGTTATGGTGAGCAGGTACTCTTCATCTTCAAAAGTTGGTTTGAAGACTGTGTGATCCACTCCATGATGAACCACTTTTGTGTTTATCTTAGAATCGATATGCTTCAAGAATCGGGAAACATAATCACTCACGCACACATTGATTTTACACCGTCTAAGCGCTAGTAGTGTTCGCGTTCGCATTAGCCCTATATTCTCAAATTGATTGTAGATCTTAACTGCCGCAGTTGAAGAACTCGCTAATGAAACTAGTTTGTTGAAATGTGGCATTTGCCACAACGTCTCCTTGTTAAGAAGGTTCACAGACCTATACCAGTCAGTTCCATGAACATAGGGGATAACTACCCCATCACATCTGCGACTTAGAAGCCCAACATGTTCGTATCCGTTGTTTACAACAACGGCGTCGGGTTTGAATTTGCTGATGCGCCGTATGCTTTCAGCCACACAAGTGAGAAACTCCGGACCATAGCCGGGAATGAGACCGTTTGTTCCGATTCGGGTGATCGCACCTTCTATTTCCAAATTCTTCTCCGTCGCGTAATTCACTGGTGAATAGTATCCACAGAAGATTTTTACTTCATGATTCTGGTTGATACGACTAAATACCTCAAACATGGCTCTCTCTGCGCCACCACGAATAAAGACTCGTGGTTGAAATACTGCTATTCGAATGGAAATCTCTCTCCTCGAGCATCGATTCGGTTATTCCACAATCAATCAGCCCCAGTTACCGGTACATATAATTGAGTTCGTGTCTGGCCGGATTCGAGCTTCAATTTAGTGACAAAACGGTCTGGATTCACCTAATCTTTTAAGTGAATACCTCCGGCTCTGAATCAGTTCGAGTACTCACATCGCCTGCCCTCCATACTTATAGGTAGAACACCAAACTGCTCTCGTGCATTGAAAAAAGACAAAGGAGTGCAACTGCCGCCTTGAACCTTCGTCGAAGCGGTTACGGTATCAGACAGTGGACTCGCGTGTTCCTAATCGTAATGGTCATTTTGCTAGTAGGCGCGAACCTTACCTTATTCGCAATCTATCAACAAGCCAATCCAAACCTCCCGTTCCCGCAACAGCTCATGAGTTATTTGCAGAGCAACACGTTCAATGTGGTTACCCTAACGACCTTTCTTCCGATTCTATTGGCATTAGCCAACGAACTCTTCAATATCGGAGAAACAGCTGAGCAACGAATATACGATAAGGAGTTAGCACTCTCTGACCTTCGACGCGCTGCTATAGACGAGCTGGCTTCGAATTGGAACGACATATACTCAGCCGGTTTTGAGGTCGTGTTCTTTAACGCGGAAGGAGATCAAACGAAGATAAGAAAGTCGCGAATCAAGCTTTCAGGGTTGACAGTACCCGGCGTAAACGCTTTCACTCAGATCATAACGGAATTCTTCGACTTGGTTGAAGCAAAAAGTGTCGAAACTGGTTTCACTCAGACTGATCTCGATATCTGTATTCGCTACTTCAACTTAATCTTAGCATCTAGCATGTCAGTGGCTGCGCTGATTGGTGCTCATGATTGGAAGGAAAATCCGAACGTGATTCGCGAGGTTCAGTCTTCTCTCGGCGTAGTTCTTCAAGGAGTCAAAATTCTGGCGCAGATACACATTTTCAGAAGCTTGTATTCGTTCAATGAATTGTTGGGACCGAACGTTTCACCTGAAAAAGCGGACCAACTGAGAAAGCAAATCAGTGAGAGTATTGATTTTCTAAAGAACCAATACGACGAAATTCTCAAGTTGCAAGACGCCCATGATGTTTACTTTCCCTCCGCGCAGGGTGAAGAAGTTGATGCGGCTAGAGCGGCTGCCAAGAGCTATCAGCGATGGATTAGGCCTATGATAAAAAAGGACCCGACGATCCTCAGCCAAAATGCGCTCACTAGTAGCCCTGAGTACTCGAATCTGATGAACGCGATCACCCTCATACCACTAGCGAAAAAAGTCGAATGCGCGAACGCAGCTTACTCTCCACTCTTTATCGAACAATTAGCCGAAGTTTTCTTTGTGTTTCTTTTGAAATATTCTTTGCAATTCGACGTCCCCTTACAATTCTAAGCGATATCGAGTAGTTCAATTTTGGGTGCCCACACCACTAGTACCTCCTATACAAAACGAGATAACAACAGATGAGATGTTACTTCCATAGGTGAAAAAAATGAATTGGAAAGAATTTTTGAAACCTGATATAGCAAAGATACTTCTTACGGTTTTGATGGTTGCGATTGTATGTTATTTTTATCTTACACCGATTCTAACGGAGCCTTTGTGGCGTTGGGTAAGCGCAATTATCTTTTGGTATCTAGTGTCTTGTCTAATAGTCTTTGGTTATAAAAAATTCAAAAAGAAAAAGTGAATCATTTATGTCTGATTATTAATTGCGGGCTGCGAGTCTGGTGTCTATGCTGTATCTTCCGGCCCCGCAGAGCAAAAGTACTAACGGCATGGTGAGTAACCCTACATCTAGGGGCACGAAGGAGTTCGCTAGGTTTCCGCCGCCTACCACGAAAATAGCTCCAAGCAGTATTATCGTCTGGTAGACTGCTGAGGGTCGCGTCAACAATCCAAACAATACTCCAATCCCCGACAATATCTCCAATACGCCAATCATCATGAAAAGTCCGCTCGACATATGGAACATCCCAGCTACCATAGGATTAGTCACTTTGAAGGTCCCCGCATAAATGAACACGAAACCCAAACCGAAACGAAGTACCAAAAGCGACAAGTCCAGAAACCTTCCCTGAGACCCAAACAACGCCTTCATACAGATCATCATACCAAAACTGAGCGCATCTTACTTTACCTTTGCTCACTAGAGCAGTCACACACAAAAACCAAGGAGGCTCACGTATGATTCTCATGTGAACGAAAGCGGGAGCGTGGGATTTCAGCACCAGTTTAGTAAATAAATGGAACGAGTCGTTTAGTTTTCTTCGAATACTCGATATACCGTTCTCCAAATTCCTCTTTCAATGCGTTTTCTTCCACGCGGATTCTATAATAAATCACTGGCGCGAACAGTGCAATGGTTATGATTGTGCCCGCCCAAGTTCTGAATGCGAGACCTAATCCGATAAGAATCAGATACATTCCCGTATATGACGGATGGCGGATGACACGATAAGGCCCCTCCTTCACAATTTCATGCCCAGTAACTATCCTGACATTAACCGAGAAGAATCCGCCCAGCACCCATATGGACCACTGACGGAAAACGATTCCAGCCAACATCGAAATTATTCCGACATAGAAACACCAGTCAGGAAGAATCGCTATGCCATTCGTCGCGAATATGACGGAAATTATGATTAAAACGTAAATGGCCAGCTGAATAACAATGCGTGATCCTTTGTCGCTTCTTGTTTTAATTTCGCCTTTTCTACGCAAGTAAGGAACAATGTAAGATCCGATCAGTTCACTGAGACTCCACAGAATAAGGGACGCTGTAAGGATCGCTGTAGCAGTGACTGACTCGAACAATTTCGTAACCAGTTAAGTGTGAAGGCTTAGATTCATGACGATCTAATAACTCCGAATATATTCGAACATTGGAATCTAGAATCGCGCGATAACAGACGCTAAGTTGTTGGATGCTGATCTTCGCGGTTAAGTGTCGACCGTTCATGCCTGAATTTTGGGATGAATCGTGGGGTTCGTTTCATGTATTTACGATACTCGTTACCAAATCTTTCAACCAACATGGCTTCCTCCTCACCTATTGACGCATATAACAAAACCAAGAGAGCCACCGTAAGTAAAAGAATCAGCATGTTAGCAGTTACGAGGCCACCAGCAGCTAGAGATACGAATAATCCAGAGTAAATAGGATGCCTAACAAAATGATAGGGGCCGGTAGTTACGAGAACCGTATCCTTCCTTACACCGCTTACAGAAGGCGCCCAATTCTTACCAATTCCCCAATACCCCCATGATATGAATAAAATACCCAGAAACGCTACACCGACCATGATTAATCTGAACCAATCAGGAAATGGAATCGAGAGAAACATTATCCAATTTGGAAGTAAAATGTAAAGTAACACGCCCATGAAATATGGAACGGCGATAAGAAGAGCTGTAGTTTGTAATCGGTTCGCGTGTCGAGTAGTCTTCTTGACTCCAGACCCTTTCGCCAGATAACTTACCAATGCCATATCAGCGACGAAGACGAGCCAGAGGGCGGCGAAGGATGCTCTGAAAAACGACTCATCCGTCGAATCCACGCCCCCAACTAGTCTAGGGCTATCTAGGCGTTTGCATGCATTTTTCTTGCCACTGCTTCTTTTCCTTTTGCAGTCAGTTCGTGTGTCCCGTCTTCATGTAATATGATGTATCCTTCTTTCGCAAGACGCGCATGCACTATCTTCATCATTCCCTCCAAGAAAATGATAATCTCCGCATTCCTTGAACGTCTATTGACTTTGGCAATACGATCTATGTCTGCAATAAGACGTGTCGGTACAGATTTTACCGATATGTCCATAACCTCACCAATTTTCGGTGTTGCCATAGGTACCACAGTTATACCATTACGGTATAAACAACATAAAAAGCTTAAGGGTTCCAGCGGTGCACATACATAAAAACGGATTAGACATGGAACTTCAACGGAGGCTCTAATCCCCCCACTTAACAAGTTAGAATTGTGGTAATTCGATGGCATTCGAGGAATGATGTGATGACTGATACAAGCGAGATGAAACGGGCCGGAGACAAACCATACAAAGGCGTAGCGATGGAGGGCTTCATTGCTAAATGGTACGCCAAGAATACCAAGAAAAACATTGAACAATACAGACGATGGGCAGATCAAGTAAAAGCAAACTTGGCTGACGGGAGTAAGGTGCTTGAGGTTGCTTCGGGACCAGGTTATCTATCAGTCGAGCTCGCAAAGCTTGGCAACTACAAAATCGTTGGGCTGGACATTAGCAACACAAACGTCGAAATCGCGCAAAAGAACGCTAGGGAAACTGGCGTAGTGATTGAGTTTCGACAAGGCGACGCTGGTAACATGCCATTCAATGATGAGAGCTTTGATTTCATAATCTGCACCGCAGCATTCAAGAATTTCACGCAACCAGTTAAGGTACTGGATGAAATGTTCAGAGTCCTAGCATCAAACGGATCAGCGCTCATAATCGATCTGCGGCGAGATGCCTCCAAAGAATCCATAGACAGTGAAGTCAGAAACATGGGGTTGAGTCGGGTTGATTCGCTTCTGACGAAATGGACGTTCAAACACATGCTCATGAAAATAGCTTACACCAAGAACGAAATCAACGAACTCGTCCCCAAAACCAGATTTGGAAAATGCGAAATTCATGAAACGCCAATCGCGCTGGAGATATTACTCAAAAGGTGAACGCGTAGAATCCGTGCCTAGTCAATAAATATGCGACATTACACGATACCGAGGTGGGTTAGTTCTTGAAGATCGGCATATTGGGAACAGGTATGGTTGGGAACGCTATTGGCTCAAAACTAATTCAACTTGGGCATGAAGTAAAAATGGGTTCACGCACGGCAAACAATGCGAAAGCTTTGGAATGGGTGACAGCTACTGGTCCACGAGCGTCACAGGGAACATTCGCTGACGCTGCTAGCTTCGGAGAGATAATCTTCAACTGCACCGCCGGATCGGTGTCGTTAGAAGCCCTAAAGCTGGCTGGGACTAAGAACTTGGTTGGGAAGATTTTGGTGGATGTTGCTAATCCGCTTGATTTCTCAAAAGGCATGCCGCCCTCGTTAACAGTCTGCAACACCGATTCGTTAGGTGAACAGATACAGCGAACATATCCGCAAGCGAAGGTTGTGAAGGCGTTAAACACGATGAACTGTCGGGTCATGGTAAATCCAACCTTAGTTCCCGGAGATCATAACGCCTTCATCAGCGGAAACGATTCATACGCCAAAACCAAAGTCATGGATATTCTGAAAGCGTTCGGTTGGAAAAATGTGATCGACCTTGGCGACATCACAGCCGCACGAGGCACAGAAATGCTCCTCCCAATTTGGTTACGATTAATGGGAATACTGGGCACAACTGACTTCAACTTCAAAATAGCCAAGTAACAACTATCTTCGAATCTGACCCTTTGGTGGGTGTTGTCTTACTACTTTTTTGTGCCGATTTTACAGAGCATTTGATAGGTTAGCTCCGGACGGAAAAATCTGGCTCGCGCCTATCCAAAACTATGTCAGCCTATTCTGGAGGAATTTCGGCTGCTGAGTGTAACAGGTCCAATCCTGCCCTTCTAAAGTAGAAATATCTTGCAACAAAGATCAAGGCGCCGGTGATGAATATGATTGCCAAAATCACATCGGACAATGGTGTTGATACCTCCGGCTCTGATAGAAAGCGATTCGTGGAGTAGCCAGGTTTACCCGAACATTTTCGAAACAAATTGAGTGTGAACGTTTAGTTTTGTGGCGAACGAATACCAGTTCAAATTTGGATGCCCGCACCGACGTACCCACACACACGAAAAAAACAGCCGATTGACGCTTCAGCAGAACTGGCAGGCATCGGAATTAGTTGAGAAAACAAAGCCGTAAACGAACGGCGCCACTGCTAAAATGCAAAGTCATATATCCAAAATAGGGGTGCTAATTTTGGGTATATTTTGCTATCTCGAAAAGTCGCATCGCTTGTCGTCTTTGTTATTGTTGTTTTTGCGTTTCAAGCAGGTTTAGGTGTAATTTACGCGTTTAGCGGCGATCAAATATCCGACCCTCTTGCGTCTATTCCAGTAACCATTGATGGCAAGTTTACGACGAGCAATGAATGGTCCGATGCGTTACGGGTCACCTTGTCAGACTCATGCAACGGATGCTCTGGGGCTGGTTACCTGTACCTGAAGCATACTGTCTCCACGTTCTATTTTCTTGAAGATTTTATTTCAGTCACATCACTGAACCCTTCAGGTGACTTTGCATCAGTGACCATAGATTCGGCGCACGATGGTGGCAGCGTGGCTGGCCCTGATGATGTGAGATTTGATTCAAGCTATCCTACTGGTGGCTCAATGGCTATTGGAGTTAACAAATCTGATTTCAACTGGGGTAACGCGCTTCCTGCTGGAGTTGAAATCGCTATGTCCTTCTCCACTTCACCTAACTTCGCGTTTCCTCATATTATTGCGGAGTTTGCAATACCGTTCTCCATATTTCCGAAGTTACAGAGTACTATTGGTTTCGCTGCTGCCGCATATGCTTGCGCGAGTTCATGCAGCGCTGGAATTTATGCTCAACTCGTTATTTGGCCATCAAATTACTACGTCGCGACACCGTCAACTTGGGGTGAGCTCACAATATCTTCAACATCCGTACCTGTAACCTCCGGTACCTCTTCTGTTGGTCTTTCTGAAACTGACGACAAAAGAGCCACCTTGTGACGGTTTGTATTCCTTATTCTCTGAATTTTCGTGAGCTGTTAAGTGTAATAGTTTAGTTTTATGACGATTGAATTACGAACTCACATCTCACGAATATGTTGATTTCAAGTATGGTATGACGTGTTTGGCGTACATTTCGAGGGTTTTCTGTTCATCTGGGCTTGAGCTTCCGATATGCACGTTCCTGAAGCCAAGCCGGATGTATCTCTCTATTGCTTTTATGTGGTCTTCTGATTTGGTTCCAATCACGGCGGCGTTTGCGATTTGTTTGTCTCCGACCAAGTTGGCATATGATTCGATGACACGTGGGTCGAAGATGGGGTATTGGAAGACGGCGGGGAAAAGTGTTCCAGCCCAGCAACGCATCGATTCGATTGCTTTTTCGTAATCTTCAGCATATGAAACGTTCAATTCGATCGCCTTTTCGATTCCTTCGTAATCTCGTCCTGCCTCTTTAGCTCCCTTCTTTAGTGCAGGGAAGATTACATTTTGGCAGTAATCTTCTGGTAACATTCCAGTTAGGTATCCGTCGCCGTATCGTCCAGCTAATTCCGTAGTCTTTGGACCGTTTCCTGCTATGAAGAGCGGTATTGGTTTTTCCGGTTTCGTGTACAGATTTGCTTTCCTTAGAGTATAATATTCTCCTTTGAAGTTCACCCATTCTTTTGTCCAAAGAAGTTTCATGATTTTAACCGCCTCCTCTAATCGACCGATTCTTTCGGGAAAAGCAGGCCAATCGTAACCTACCGGAACTTCGTTCATAGCCTCACCGGTTCCAACACTGATGAAGAATCGTCCGGGATACAGGGTACCTAGTGTCGCGAATGCTTGAGCAACGATTGCTGGGTTATATCTGAACATGGGGCAGGTGATCGCTGTTCCATAATGGATTTTGCGAGTTCGTTCGGCTGCTGAAGCCATGCAAATCCATGCAAAACCGCCACAGGCATTCGTATCAAACCATGGATGAAAATGGTCACTGAACCACGCCGAATCGAACCCTGCTTTCTCAGCATCCGAAGCCATTTCAAGGCATTTCGTTGGAGTACGTTGTTCAACAGCGACACCGTAACCGAATTTGAATGGATGTACCAACTTCATCAACCTAAAACTAGAGTACTCTGTACTTGTTATAGACCGATCTCAAGGTTTTGCCTTCAAGAAGTTCTTTTCGTGATGAGTTTTCTTTGCCAACCTTTTCGGCCGCAAGTTTCAATACTTCTCGTTCTACTTCGTGTGGAATGACAACTATTCCGTCATTATCCGCGAAAATCAGCTCTTGTGGCTTTACAAGTACCTCGCCACATTTTATTGGTACATCTAACGCCAAGACTCTCCCTCGACCCATCGAATCCAACGGCCTTATTCCGGCGTAGTAAACCGGAAAACCCATTTTGATAATCTTCACTGTATCTCGGATCTGACTATCGCACACGCAACCTACTGCGCCATTCCGTTTGGCAATTGTTGACATCAACTCGCCCCAAGGAGCATTCGTCCCGCCATAGTCTGTGGAATGGACGACTACGTCCCCTGGTTTCAAGAAATCCATAGCATCTATTTCAAGGCCGTAGGGATCTCCTTCCACGACGTAGTTGATTTCCGCCCATTGAATTGTTCGCGCTCTACCTACGAAACCACAAGTATGTATGTCGGGTAGAAGAGGGCGCAGGCGTTGATGCATCGCCTGATCGCGATAACCTAACGAATCTAGAATGTCGCAAACAGCTGCAACATAGAGTTCCCTCTTTACAAAAACAAAAATCGCATTGTCATCTTCGAACATAGAGGCGCATCTACTTCAAAGTGTATTGTTCTATCTTTTTCTCGTTCAGCTCTATGCCCAGTCCAGGACTTTCAGATACTTCGATGAATCCTTTGCGAGTTCTAATTGGCTCGACTGCCAGCTCCATTAACATGGGAGGCAGTTCATGCTTCTCTTGCGCTTCGATTGTTCTAGGCCCATTGGGGTACTCGCATAAGAAACCATTTTTCATTGAGGCGACAAGGTGGACTGAGGCGGCGGTGTTCAGTACTGTGCCCCAGTTATGCGGGACTAAGGCGTAGTTGGAATCTTCAGCCATGTCGGCGATTCTCTTGGCTTCGGTAATACCTCCCACCCATGAAACGTCTGGTTGGAGAATGTCAGCCGTGTTTTTCTCGATCAATTCCATAAAACCGTACCTCGTTCTTTCACTTTCACCCATTGCTATGGGAATTGTTACATCCGCGGCCAACTTGGCGTACCCATTCAAGTCTTCTGCGGAGATTGGTTCTTCATACCAAAACACGTTGAGTTTTTCCAACTCTTTGGCAATTCTTACGGCCGTTGGGTAATCTAAAGTCCTCGGTCCGTCAATCATCAAGTCCATATCGTCTCCAACAGCATCTTTCACAGTCTTCACGAAATCGACGTCATTTTTGATATCCAATCCGAAAGCTGCGGATCCGAATCCGCCGTAACCAAAAGTCAGTCCAAGTTTCACTGCAGAGAAACCTTGATCCTGATAGCTTCTGATTTCGTTTATTGTGAGCTCTGGCTTAGATCGGTTGAATATTGTGCTGCAGTATGCTCTGACCTTTTCGCGGAATTTTCCTCCCAGAATTCGATAGACTGGTTTTCCTTCAATTTTTCCCAATAAATCGATGATCGCCATATCGACGCCACTTATCGCATTTACCGAGACGTCACGGCAACGTGCGTTGTAGAAAGTGGCAGCATACATTTTGTCCCAGATGCTTCGGAAATCCGCTGGGTTTTCGCCGTGAACTACTTTTCTTAGGCAATGCTCGGTGATGATCTTTACTGCTTGGGACTCCTCTCCGTATTGGCTGAATGTTCCGGCTTCTCCGATCCCCTCTATGCCGGAGTCGGTGCGAACTCTGACTAGAACTGGACCGCCATGTGGAAATTCTGGTGGTGCCAAGATTGTTGCGGTTACATCCGTTATTTTCATTCTATCACAACTCTAACGTAGTACTCGGACGAATTAAGAATCCCCCTATTCGTGTGAAACTATTGATAGAATGCTCAACGTGTGTAGTCGTACTGTTCGGTGTTGAAGCTGTAAGTTATGCTGATCGCATATGGTGAGCCCATAGAGTGACCGTGGTCTATTCGGGTGGAACAGAGCTGAATACGATGCCAAGATCAATGCCCTGAGCTTTTCGTATGTACCGAATAACCCAGTACAGAACGAATGGTACTACGAAGGAGATCAGGATAAGAGTCGTAGAGGGCAGCCCGTAACCCAAAATCGGTGTCACAGTGTATACGACCATAGCTGCTCCGTTAAAGAACAAACCAACCAGACCGAACACGGATATTAGCGGAACTCCTCCGATGGAATACTTATTCGCGGGTGACAGAGACCAGAGATTCTTCCTAAGAGGAATCACGATGCCTGCAATGTTCACAAGCGCAATTGGAACAAACGAAATATCCCATGATGCTGTCGTGAAGAATCCTAAATACTGTATAAAGAACGTGAAGATTACTAAGAATATCAGGCCAGCAAGAAAATTCGCGACAACCGACCATATTGGTGTGTGAAATCTGTCGCTGACCTCAGAGAATTTAGAAGGAATTAGGCGATCAAATGACCACGCAAACCATTGTCTGCTCGTTACGAGCCAAGTTGCTGGAAGATAAGCTAAGACTGCGCAAATAATTCCTAACATGATCACGAATTGGACTGTGGGATTGTCTGCAAGGATCATTGGAAGGAGAGTCATAATGTAGCTTGGCATGGGCGGGGCGCTAGAGAAAAATCCAGGATTCAGTGACAAAGTCTGTGTCAACGCGACTAAGAAGTCTCTACCAAGAGTTGCTTGTGCGACAAAGATACTGCTCCCAACAAACAATATGATTATGACAGCCGGTAAGATCATCGTTAGAATTTGCATCGTGACTTGGCTGCCTCGCTTCACCTCACCGCTTGCCCAGGCGCTCCAGTAGGTGTTGAACGAGCCCGCGGTGAAGGCTGTAGCCGCCAGCAGTGGAATCAATGCAAAGGTCGGTGGCATCATAGCCACAGGGTAGGAAGTCCTAGCTGACGACATAATCGAGGTAACATTACTCGCAAGGTATTTTGAAAGAGCCATATCAAGTTGAGGTCTACTAGCGCCAGCAAGAATCCATACGATAACGAACATCGAAATGAACATTATAATGGTGACTGGATACTGGAAAGTTCTCACCAAACTACGTGTCTTCACAAGCGCTATCGGTAGGGACAGCGCGAAGAAAACTAAGCCTACGCCTAAGTCAACCCAGGGATTAGTCAACGCGAAAGCGGCAGACACAAGCGCGCTGTTACCTGTTGAGATGCCCATGGTATAGAATCCTGGAATTAATCCCCAAGTTATCATAAAACTAGGGTAAAGTGCGAATGAGGTAATCCACGCCAACCAAGCCAAAACTTCCGCTGGCCATCCCAGCGCGGGATGAAGGACACGACTAGTCGCAACATACGGAGCGGCTGATCGTGGGAATGTGGCTGACAGCATCGCGTAAACAGGTATCGCTCCAAAAATGCTAAACAAAAACCCAAGAATAGATGCCGAAAGCGCGTCGGCACCCGGAGCTGCGAACCATATCCACCAAGGCGTCAATACAAGGGAAGCAAGAGGAACAACACCATTCATAGCAGTCATGGCATATTCCGATCCACCAATCTCGCGGACAAGTCCGGTGGCTTCTCTAGTGAAAACTGGCGGTTTAGGACAGAATGGGTGACTGTCGTCTGAAGTCATTTCTTTCCCATCCCAAAAAGCACTTGAGCTAACTCTGAAGGTATCATTTTCGTCTGTTCCTTGGTGAGCTTGACACTACGTTCTTTTGCCAACCTGAGTAGGTACGAATGGCATGAGAAGTATCTGGTACAATGACCGCAGTCAGCCACATGCTCGTACCAGACTTGCATTCCATCTCTTTTCGTTATGGAGAGCACAGCCTTCACAGAGAACTCACGACTCCAACCCATTAAAAGTCCGTTAGTTGAGTCGATACTTTCGATCTCAATCTTATTGATCGTGGCAGTCTCTGTCAAAGCTCTTGTTACCTTAGCCGTTGCCTCTTGCAGAGCTTTATTGACTGTCTGACGTGAAATACCAAACTTATCTGCGATTTCCGTCTGTCGCAAACCGGTTCGACTTAGATCCCAAATATCGAAAAGATGTGGCGTAAGATAAGCAGTAAGTATACTCATCCGACCAAACCTAGGCAATAGATCAGTTGGCAACGTACTTAAAACTTGTCAGGCAAGTTAGACTGACACGTCAGTGTTTCGACACTGACACAACGTGCATCCGACTTATCTTGATAAATTACTCTTTGGCTAAACGTTCCATAGATTAAAATATCAATTGAGATTTCGCGAATACGACGGAATTTGTCAAAAAAAACTGTGATTACATTGTCGAATAATGAATGTCATTCGGGTGCTCGAGATGCTTGTTGACTGTCACTCACACATTTGGAGCCGTGAGCATATAACCGGCGAATTCGCGGCCGCAGTGTTGAAGGCTTGGGGCAACGAGGACATACTTCGACAATCAAGGCCTGAAGATCATCTCAAAGCAATGCAATCGGTCGACAAGGCCATAGTATTTGGCTTTCAAGCCAAGAAATCGGGGTACTCGATCCCGAACGAGTTTGTCGCTGATTATGCAAGAAAACACTCAGGCAAGATAATTGGTTTCGCTTCTGTTGATCCCAATAATCTAAATGCGTCGAAAGAACTGAGAAAATGCGTTAAGACACTTGGTCTGCGTGGTCTCAAGCTAGGACCAATTTACCAACACTTCTCTGTTTCGTCTGCGAAAGCCATGAGACTATTCGGGGTCGCCAACGATTTGGAGATCCCGATTGTCATTCATCAAGGCACAACATTTGTCCGGAACGCACCTCTCAAGTACGCCAACCCAATCGATATTGAAGACGTCGCATTGGCCTATCCTGAGCTTAAGATCGTTATCGCTCATCTGGGGCATCCATGGGAGGATGAGACTGCAGTGCTCGTGAGAAAACAACCAAATGTCTTTACAGACATATCCGCGGTGCATCCCAGACCATTTCGGATGTACAATAAGCTGATGACTTTCAAAGAGTACCATGTTATGGACAAAATTATTTTCGGCACTGATTTTCCGTTCTTCACTCCAGAGCAGACGATTGCCGGAATTAATCAGGTTAACCAGTTCGCGTCGGAGCATACGCTCCCCAAAATAGACGAATCAGATATTCATGCAATTATTTATGATAACTATGCACGAGTTTTTGGAAGCCTCATGTAACCGAACATTTTCGTAACTAACATGTCCTCAATGGCGTCTGGGGGGTTTGAGCCGTATATAGTATACAGCCCCACGAGTTCGGTTATATGCACCGGTAAACTGGGGCTGAAATCTCACGCTCCACCTACCAGATCATGATCGATCGGATTCATCTAATCTTATAGTTTATTGGCTAATCGAGTTATCTTACGTGGGTTCCACACCTATCGCAGAAGTTGACATAGGGCTCGAGCCGACTGCCACAATTACGGCAGGCACCCATGCCGTAGGGAGATGGCTGCTGGAAACCAGTCTGAGGTGGAGGATAGTATAGTATAGGTTGGCTATAATGTCCGAAATATGCTGGGTAACCACCGCCGTAACCGTATGGGGAGTAGTAAGGTGAGGAGGCGTACATTGTGGGAGTTGCGTAGGCAGGCGGTGAGTAGTAAGAAGACCAATAACGCTCCGCCTTATGCCGTCTAATCGTTTCTGCGATAAATCCAGACCCTTCTCCTTTCCAGCGTCCTATGGGGTGCCATCGTCCATCATCACTCATTTGCATCCACCTTCTTGGATAAGTAAGACACGTCTCGCTCTTACTGGTTCCCCTGTTTTTCTTGAGTAACATTGAAACTTGCGATCTTCAAATTCGGATTCACCTAATCTTTTAAGTGAATACCTCCGGGCCCACGAATTCAGTTATATGTACTAGTAAACTGGTGCTGAAATCCCCTGTTCCACATGTGAATGGCATTCCTACGATCTAGAGGATCATTGATGCGCTTGGAACAATCCAGACGAGGAGTCCCAGAATTATGAAAACTGCTGCGATGAGCCAGTTAAACCATCTGGCACCATTCAGCAACGCTTTCTCTACGGTGATCATGATTGCCAGCAACACCATCGCAGGTAAACTCATTCCCGCAACAACGAACATCACAAACATGTACATGGAGCAACATCCAACGCAATAATACCCATGCTCGGCACCCATCCGCAACGCTCCCCCGAATCCTTGCCTCGAATGGTTTTCAAAAAAGCACTGAGGCGACGCCGAACATTTCAGACAAGCCCTCTTGAAAGGCGTGAGTTGCCACAGACCTGTCACTACCAGTACCGCCCCAGCGGCGACGATTCCGTACTGCGACAAGAAAGGCACCATTGAAGCTACACTAAGCACAAGGAGGACCACGAGATATGCAACGGCGCCCAACACCAAATACATTGCAAGATAACCAGCGATGAAAAGCACTGAGCCGATCAGAGACTGAGGGGTTGACTTCGCAGTGAGTGCATTGTACTTTGAGATTACGGGAATGATGGCTGGAAACATCATAGCAACCATACCAAGCATCCAGATCAGGAGAAAGAGGAACAGTGAGCTTAGGTTTGGGGAGACGAACATTCCAACCATCCCACCGGTCACCTGCATTCCCCCCATCAACATTAGATAGTAAACTGAAACCCAAGCAATCACGGCCGCTGTGACCAGTACGATCGCAATAGTCACGTTCAGACGCATGGGTGATTGATTAGTGGCCCACATCGGATTCGTGGGCTTCATTCCCACAGTGACCTACCTTCAGCCATTAACCGGGAGAAAACACTGAGTGAGAGAAACTCAATCTCGTTTTTGACTGCGCGGCTGCCGTCGCGGCTGTTCTAGTACTCGTCATGACGGTGCAACCAGTCACTCGTCTCGTTCCGCCCGCGTGGGACCCGGTCGAGCCACTGGTACATGCCCCATAAGGCGTCCAGGCCGCGTGCATAGGTGGAATAGGTGTGGTAAACTACGCCGTTCTCAAGTGCAAACGCGCTCATGCCGGGCGCCTGTCGCGTGTACGTGGCCACGTCTACCCCGGTCATGACCGCGTTTACTTCAGGCACGGTGGTGTCAGTCTTTTTCCCTACGAGCGCGTCACGTGACGTCGCTGCCGGAGGTTGGTAGTTGTATACTACATTTCCCTGACGCTGTTGCTCTTCGGTGAACGAGACGTTGAAGTCGAAATTGAAGTCGCTGTCGTACGAGGATGCCCACGGAAACGTCCATCCCATTCGTCGCTTGTACGCTTGCAGTTTCGCGATCGGAGCCCTCGACACTGCCCAAAGCATCACGTCATGGTTAGCTAGGTGCACGACGAAACCGTTGAAGCCGTCAGCGATAGCCGAGCAGGTCGGACACCCTGCTGAGTATTCGGGTCCGAACATGAAGTGGTAGATAAGGAGCTGCGAACGTCCTTTGAAGAGATCAGCGAGGGACGCTTTGCCATCATCAGCTTCGAAGCGGTAGTCCTTGTCAATTCGAACCCAGGGTAGGTCCTGACGTTGCCGCGCCAGCTCGTCGCTATGCCTAGTCAATTGCTTCTCGGCCTTGAGCAGCTTCAATCGGGCTGCAAGCCACTCTTCACGTGTTCCAGTCTTGTGGGGGGTCATTGTTTCACTCCTTCCTTTTCATGAAGTTCTGCCATACGTTCACGCAAAGAGGATTTACCTTCGTTCCACCATTTGTCGAATTCTGCTTGAGAGTGTTCCAGATAGTACCTCAGCACCTCACCGGCGCACATGTCCCATCCGCCTGAGACGGCCCAGAAGTCTTCATCCTGTTCCGGGAAGCCTTCGTGTGTGAGCCTAATCTTTGTGCCTTTGCTGGTTTTTTCGAAGCGAACTGTGACCTTAGTAGTCTGATCTTGATGCGTTTTTCGGATCAGTTTTCCTTTCTCGTCAAATCGTTGCATGTTCCATGTGTAAACGAGTAACTCGTTAGGGACGATTTGTAGGAATTCGCCGCTATTCACAACACCGTCAGCCTTACTGCCCATCGTGTATTTTCCACCCTTGCGTGCATCAATCTCGTAGCGGTCCATCAGCCATTCTTGGAGATCCTGCTTGGTGGTGAAAGCTCGGTAGGCCCGTTCGACTGGACAATTTATCTCGAAAACCTTTACGATCGTGCCTTGTAGACTTGATGATTTAGGCATGCTTCTCAACTGATGGTTAAGTGTTAGATTAACTACTTATACTGTGGCTTAGTTAAGTCGGAGTATGCTGAAAACTAAACCAACTGTGCTGACACGCCAGCTTTTCGGAAAACGCATCGCTGCACATGTACAAGTAAATATTGGTAAGAGTCTTCGAGAGGATATCACAATAGTAAGGAAGGCGTTAAGCTCTCAGGCTTCGAGCGAACTCTTCCTTCTAGTCGCAAAGGGAATTTGTACACCGTCAGAATTAGTCGGGCTAAGTGGTAAATCGAAATTCGCCGTCAGCCTCCAACTATCCGAGTTGCGACATGCTGGGCTTCTCAAATATCGTTCCGTGATAACCTCGGATCTCCGCCAGAAAGAGTACGAGGTCGTATGGGAGCGGATCAGCCAGGTGTTCCAGCAAGATCATGCGTTAGAATTGGAGATTTATCTTAGTCATTTACTTGGCGAGTTGATCGGAGAAATCCATGGTACTGTAATGAAGACGGAGTTGGCGATCTCGGGTAACGGTAAACTAGGTTTGGTGAAGGAAATCAACACCACCAGTCCGAGCATTCACCTTAAAATGGAACAGATCGAGGGTCGGCAGAAGGATCTCCTCTGGGAATTCATCGGACTCTTCAGAGGATATTTGCTCGAGAGGCGATTTGCCACAATCCGCGAATACTTTGCGGCGTTATACGAAGAGATGGCCGAACACTACGCTAGATTCCCACAACGTTCAGAACTACGACAGTTCCTCCGATTCATGGAAAGATGTTTCACAAAAGCGTCCCCCATCGACGAGGTCTGGAAAAAATACGTTCCTGAACACATGAAAGAACAACCACACTTGCCAAACCGGAGAATCATGTCGACAATCAAACTTTTTTCTGAGGCAGGAAGCACCGATCCAGCCGGGCGGTATGTGCTCAACCCTGACGTGGAGCCGCTGATTAAACCGGGAACTCATCTAACCGTATATCCGTCGTTCACGTACCTATGATTTTCTTGCACCAAACTCGTCGAGGCTCGTCAGTTTAGTAGTCAATAGGCGGTCAACGGGGCCAATGGAGTCAGTTATATGTACTAGTAAAGTGGGGCCAAAATCCCCTCCCCCGCACCATTTTACTCACACACGTTAGCAGCTCAGAACAGCGAGGTCTGAATACGACATCTCGCCTAGGATTCGCTTTCATAAAGTGGTCTACGGGATTCTCAGCTGGTCTTTTCGGTCACCGCGTCACAGGCTTCTTACTGTTTGCCTCTATGAATTCCCGTAGCTGCTCTACCGAGGATTTGCGTGAGTTGAGCTCCTCTATGTTCTTGATGAATTCAGCCGTAGGCATTACTTGGAACCCGGCGTTCCTCATGTCGCGCAGGTTGGACTCCTGTGTATCCGAGTTCTTGGAGGAAGTGGCGTCGCCCAAAAGTAGTACCTCGAAGTCGTTCTCGTCCGCTTCGAAGGCCGTTGCTCGAACGCAGTCGGGTGTCTGTGTGCCGCAAAGGACTACGGTATCTATTCTCAGCCTCCGCAGAAGGAGGTCGAGTTCGGTTCTGAAGAAGGCACTCCACTTTTTCTTGAGTATAACGTAGTCTCCCTCCTGAGGCTTTAGGGAACCATAGAATTCGCCAGATAGTTTTCCGGTGAGGCCGATAGTGAGAGGTCTATTGTTCTCCACCCAGTATTTCCAGCGTGCGATCTCAATATCGGAGCCGTCAGCGCGGTATCCTCTGGTTATAAAAAAGACTTTGACGCCGTGTTCTCTGCACGCGTCTACGGCCTTCTTGATGGTTGGAACTGTTTCCTTCGCGCCCTCGACACAGAGTGGCGATTCATCTTCAACGAAAGCATTAATCATGTCTATGACAATTAATCCAATCATTTCAACATCGGCTCTCTTACATCAGTGTAAGAATAATAACTCTTACAATAATTCAAACGAGCAGGAAGAATGAAGTCGAAGAAGAGAGAGCACGAATCAGTTATCTTAAATCCGCGAAGGCAGATCAACGCCGTCGTGATTTAGTTGGGCGAAGCACTTGTTGGCGGTCTTCCACAATTCAAGTTCTTTATGGAATACGGACCTGAGCAAGGGCGCAAAGTTACTCCGGGCGGTTCCGGAACGGAATCCAACGTCCATAAGCTTCCTATTTCGCAGAACATGGCCGGCGTGTCGATGCGGCTAAACCCTGGAGGACTCCGCGAGCTGCATTGGCATGCGAGCGCTGCCGAATGGGGTTACGTTGTGCGCGGTCGAGTTCGGGTGACGGCGATTAACCTCGAAGGTCACTGGGAAGCAGCTGATTGTGATGAAGGTGATATCTTCTTCTTCCCACGCGGGTGGGGGCACTCGATTCAGGGACTGGGACCGGACGAAGCTCATTTCATTCTGGTTTTCGATAATGGCAGTTTCTCGGAATTCGGCACATTCAGTGCTAGTGACTGGATCGGGCATACGCCACCACAGGTACTTGGCACTAACTTCGGAGTTCCCCCCGAAACGTTTGCAAAGTTCCCTAAGTCCGAAGTGTGGATTGTTCCGGGTTCCGTGCCTCTTTCGTTGCCGACGGGAGCAGGGAATCCTCGCCCCCTACGTTTTGTTTACCGAATGAGCGCCATGGAACCTCAACAGTTTCCCGGTGGGACATTGAAACTTGTAACTGTGAACGAGTTTCCGATGTCCAGCACGATGTGCGGCGCTTTGATGACGATTCAACCTGGTTCGTTACGCGAGTTGCATTGGCACCCGGGTTCGGATGAGTGGCAATATGTCATAAAGGGTCGCATCAGGGTTGGGTTGTTCGGATCGGGCGGCAGGATGAGAATCGAGGAGTTAGGATGGGGTGATTCCGGTTACATACCCAGTGGCTACGGGCACTACATAGAGAGTATTGGGGATGAGGACGCGCAAGTTCTCTTCGGATTCAACAGCGGCACTCACCAATCAATCAGCGCAAGCGAATGGTTCGAACGAAATTCGACTCAGCTCTTGGCGACAAACTTCGGAGTCCCAGAGTCGGTCATCGAGAAGCTTGTACTCGGAAACCAATTCGTACGAAAAGGAACCAAAACCTAACCAAACGACCTTGTTTTCTACTTTGGTTCTAGTGTAGTTCCCAAGTTTGGAAACGTTACGGTCCATTTTCTGGTTCAATCTTCACGTGAATACTGTAAGTTAACATGAAGATTTCGGACATTCAATGGACCGGAATGAATCTAAGCTCAATCCATACTATGTATCGTAGATCGTATTATGGCGAAATACGAGTGCTGCCTTTTATGCGCCTCAATGAACTACATCACTTGGGTGGAAGATTACTGTGCTGTCAAAGGGACGATTTGGATTGGCAAGATACACGCCTCTAGTATTGGCGATTGTATACTTGGCTTCAGGAGACTACATCTCTCTGATCAGACAGCTACATCTCTCACTATAAACACCGACGTATTACGTAGTCGTTCCAGACAAACAAACGTGTCAACGCGGCAGTCATATGTATTAGTGAACGGGAGATTCCACGCTCCATCTACGAAGGATCTCCTGATTATTGTAATTTTATTGAGTAAAAACAGTTAGTGTTTATCGATGAATGCGTGGGCGAATTCTCGTAGCCGTTTCAGTTGGAATTGAACGGGTACGTTACCGTCGCTGGCGGGGCATAGGAGTAGGTGTGGTATGCCTAGTTTTGTGAATCCCTGAACGATTCTCTTATCTTCATTCTGGTCGCCTGAAATTAGCGGTTGGTTTCGTTTACCAAGCCACGGTTTAGCTTCCGGTGATTTTGCGTCTCGTTCAATTCTGAAGCAGATCTCCTTCCTCTCTGAACCAGGTAAGGCTCTGAACTGTTTCACAAGTCCACTTGCCGCATCCGGATCGTATCCGGTGGGATGCCATCCATCCCCATACCGAACGGCGCGTTTCATGGCCGCTGGACTATTTCCTCCAATCAAAACGGTAAGTTTCTTCTGAATTGGTCGTGGTTCGAGGCTAGCGTTCTGGAAATGCTGAACAATATGTTCCGTTCGGAAGTCTGGTTTACCTTCCCATAGTGCTCTTAACAATTGTATTGATTCGTCGAGGCGCCGTCCTCTATCATGAAAGTTTGATCCTAGTTCGGAGAATTCTTTTTCATTCCATCCTGCCGCAACTGCAACTATCAGCCTCCCTCCACTCAAAACATCAATCGTAGCCAGTTGCTTAGTGGCTATGATTGGGTTACGCATGGGAAGTATTAGTGAAGAAATACCTAACTGGACATGCTTGGTTATCGAGGCGAGATAGGCGAGCGTTGTTAGGGATTCGAAGATTCTATGGTACGGCTCTCCAATCATACTTTGGAAGAGGATGTGATCTGTCACCCAAATCGAATCATATCCCAACTGCTCAGATTCAATCGCGATCCTCCGTACACTCGAGAGAGTAAACGTTTGCCCATAGTGTGGCAAGCAGACGCCGAATTTCATTCGACCCAACCAAAATCACCAAATGAACCGGAACAAGATTTGGGTGCTCATCATTCTATTACTAGCCAATGACCGTCAGATGTACTAGTAAACTGGTGCTGAATTTCCACGCACAATCTCTGAAGCAGATTGCATTTCGAGCATCAGATTACCGTTGAGCGGTGGAAATCCTCAATCGATCTGGGTCAAGGTCTGGATCAAGGACCATCTTCTAGGTCGGTGTCGATTATGTTGCCTGCACGGTTGCAGCGTTCACAATCTAGAACTCCAAAACCATTGCATAGATCACAAACTCCTTCTCGGTTTCCATGTCCTCCGCAAGTCTCACATGTTATAGGCTCATCTTGGTTATCTAATCCTAGAGTACCTGCTCCATGACAATCTTCACAAGGTATCGAGAAGACGGAATTTCCTTCACATTTCCAACATGTAACTTCCCCAGACCCATTACATGAAATGCATTCCATAGGTGTCACTGCTTTATGTATCCTCAACAGGATACCTAACTGCTTTGCGTTCGACTGCGATTGAATGCAGAGCTGGTACCAGAGTATGTGATTTCTAGGGTTGAATTAACCGTATAACGAATCTGCAGCAGCAGATCGCGTAGCAGTCGTCGTGGGCATGTCTTCGGGAGTAAATAGTCCAAGTATGACTGCTGCTTTCCCAGCGACCGTAACGACCTCTTGTATTGCATCGCAAAAACGATTGAACGAAGTGACGCTTTCATCCGATATTTTCAATAATTGTTCCACGGTAATAGCTTCTAACAGTTCTAAGCCGGTTAACATTTGTGGAAAATACGAAAACATGTTCCTAGTGTTTGAAGACAATTCTCCGCGAAGAGCGAGAAGCAATCTTTGTTTGACTTCAGGCGTTAGAGTTGCAAATTTTGCTCTCTTATCGGCATTAATTCTGATTTGAACGCCAACAATGATGCAGGGCCCCTGTTCCCTAACATGCACGCTGTAAACTCCATGCGTGATTACGAGTAATGGGATCCTAGTTCCATCGTGTAACGGATCGCTCTGTGTTCGTTGAGTCTTTCTACCTGTCTCAATCGTCCATTTTTCAGCTAAAGCCAACGAAGGGCCGAATTGGGTAGATTCGGCCGACCCTGCCGCCAACATTTGCATTTTTCACACTACCCAACCGCCGCATTAGTTGATCAATAAAGCCGTTCGGTTGGTCGATGCGGTGTAGTTTGGAGGGATATTTGTTCTCGATTTTCGAATTGTTGTGACGCAAGGCTATCTTTGTCAAACGTAAGTTCGCATTTTACGCAATAGTAGTAATCGTCCGTGTCAATGCTCGCGTCTTTCCAGAGGTGGTCGTGGTATGCGTCGAGCAGTTCTGTTGTGCAAAATGGGCAATTCATACGGCATCAACCTAGTTGAAGTGATGGGGGTTTTCTTCGAAATGAGGTGGGCCTCTATGCTGGCACGGCGTACGCAAGCACGGGTATGGGTATGGTAGGTATCGTCGTGGGAATGGGTTCTACTTCGAAACAGTCAGCACACATCACTAAGCCCATGTACGTTTTGGCGCCACCGAATGGGATCTTGATCCCACATCGATTGCAAAACCTCAAACGGCGTTGACTTTCATCCGGCAATGCCGTAGTGGGTACAGTTAATGGCTTCAGGGTTGGAATCGTCGCTGACATTCCAATGACCGGGGCCGTTACGGGCACAGGGGATGCGACAGCACTTGCTATTGGTATGCTTCCTACTGGAGCAGCGACAGCTAAAATGACCTCATTAGATACGCCGCACCACGAACAAAATCTAGCATCGTCGGGCACATTCATACCGCAGGACACACATCTTTTGACCATTTCATTTCTCACCACAATAAAGTCAGCCATTATTCGTGTTAAGCATAATTCCACCCGGTAGAACTACAACGCTTTGAGTATACCCGCCAGATTCTCCCTACCGAGTCGCATTGAATTATTCGCAACGTCGAGTCTGGATTCTAGCGTGTACTGGATGATGAGAAATTCAGAGCGCAATAGTCACGGTGAGGTAATGTTCCAATGTCACAGAGTCTAAAGACTCGTACTCACGTCTGAGGCGCTACTCCGTTGTTCCGAACTGAACAAGGGATTTTGGTAGGCATGCGCTCGCTGCATAGTACGCATGAAAGGAAGATGAAAGGCGGGTATCTCTCTATCTTCCTAGCATGCCGAGTATTCCGCCCATCACGCCAAGAACGAACCCGGCTACAAATCCGCCGCCAATTAACAGACTTACCACTGCGAGCGGGAAAACCACTATGCTTCCAATAGTACCGTATCCAAGCAACATTAGAATCGAACCCATCAACAGAACCAGTCCGACGATTGCACCGATCACGAAGATCAGTCCGTGCGTCGGCGACGTATCAATGACTGGAATCCAGAAGAATGCGCTGACCCACATATTGTAGAACGGCTGGCTCAGCAATGCTCCTGCGTTCAGAATTACCAGTATCCCAGCCAGGAGGGTTAAGATGAATCCCCATAACGCTCTAGGCGTTGATGCTGGACGACATGCTACCGGATACGCTACAGGACCCGGAACAAACTGCGGCTCTGGCGGCATCGGCGGTGGAGCATACTGCTGTGGTGGCGGTGCATATTGGGGTTGAGCGTAGTGTGGTGGCGGCTGAGCATAGTGTGGGTGTGATGGATTTGGGGGGTAGAATGGTTGTGCATAACGTGAGGGAGCGGGCATCAGAACTGGTGCGCCACAACGCGAACACATAGGGGCTCCGTCATAGACGTAGTAGCCACATGAAGGACAATTGACCATTCTTCAAAATCTCCCATTACATAAGAATTAGGAATTCATTCACCTATTACAGATGATTAAGCAGCTGCCAACGCGATACTCTCCACGCGTCGATCCTGACTTAGACTGACCACAACCACAACCGGAAATCGGAATACCCACAATTCCGTACACGGGATAGTTATTGTACTGTGGATACATTCCACCATAGCCCTCACACGAAGAGTATTGCGGATAAGATTGTGGATAGCATTGTGGATAATATTGCGGAAAAGATTGCGGATAGCTCCCACCATAACCTTCGTACGGAGAACAATTATTGTAATACTGTGGATAAGATTGTGAGGAATATTGCGGGTAGATTCCACCATAACCCTGGTACGAAGAGTAGCTGTTGTAATATTGCGGATAAGCTCCAGAACAGTTATACATATTCATCAAACCGAAAACACGCGTCAGAACTAATTAACCGTACCCAAAAAATCTCGGTCATATACGAAATATCACGTTAATGATATGTTTAACAGAACACTCTCTTTGCGTCCAATCATACAACCAGGTAATCCCCACTATTCCTTTCGTTGTGTGGACTATTCTTATTTGTATCAGAGAACCGTTTTGAGCGAGTCTAATTCGGAATGAGATCGACGATACAGGTGGAACAAGTAGAGCAATCGATAGATATCGAAAAGTAATGTTTCGCTCTGTGAGACAATGACCGACGCTCGCCGTTCGAACGCGACCTTGCTTGAGGAGATTGAGGTTTTTGCGCCGCTTGGCTAGGTAGAAATTGTAGAACTAACTTTTCGTTCTCAACCGTCATTCTACTAAGCGTTAGCGTGGAGGTGAATATGTATGACTAGTGAAATGATGATGCCCTGGTATCCGCTGGTCAATGGTTTTGTGAGTCCATTTTTTGGCGAATATGTGATGTTTGGACCAAAAATCTTCGGACCTTACGGACCTAATACCTACGGACCGTACTGAAGGTTCCTTCGCGCCGGTTGAGGCACGGCATAACTTCGTCGTAAGCTTTGCGCCTTACGGCGCCCCGGCTTCAGCTTGATGGCTAATTTTTCGCTATTTAGACATCGCAGAATATCTTCAAAGCCTCTTGCAATTTCTCCCATTGTGGCATAAGAGATCCTAACCGGTTACGAAAAGGTCATGCACTGTCATACAATTGCTGTCTAGAGGAAGTTTGTTCCACCCGGTGGAAATGACTTTATCATGAATTTCTGAACATCATGTCATGGAATCATTATGAGCAATCAACCAAATAATCGAAGTCGCGTGTCGCTTTTCGCAATAATCATAGTAGCGGTTCTTCTTGGAAGCCTTGGCTTAGTATTGTCGATCAGCAATCCAGTTGGTTCTAATGTAATGGCGGTTTCGCAGGAGCAGTACATGTCGACCACGCAGAGCCAGTATCCTGGACCCTGGTATCAGGGACCAGGTTCATCGCAGAATTGCGGATCAAATAGTTGTGTCTATCCGAACTGCGGAAGTAACGGTTGCTCATTCCAGGTTTGTGCTCCAAACGGTTGCACTTCGTCGGCAGGATACACTCAGCTTTGTGGATCAAGTAACTGTTCATTGTCGCAATGTGGGCCTAATGGTTGCTACTATACTACCTGTCAATCTACTGCCCAGAACACAATTCAATGTTCAGGTTATTTGTATGAGGGTTCGAATGGATGCTTGGAGCTGCAAGTTCCTATAGCTAACTGGGCGGGTGATGTTATGACGTCTGCTACTCAATTCTATGCTTTACATAATTT
>Ga0326728_10001177_pt1 | contig 94059 bp, 76 predicted proteins | sample MB3enrmetagenome_FD_207602 | JGI IMG/M metagenome (GOLD analysis project Ga0326728, IMG submission 207602) | Lab enriched peat soil microbial communities from McLean, Ithaca, NY, United States - MB31MN | ecosystem: Environmental > Terrestrial > Soil > Wetlands > Peat | place: USA: New York... | reverse complement strand
CCCAGCCTCAACCTGTTTCAGCACAGTGATAATCTGCGCTTCCGTGTGCCGGCTCTTGCTCATCGTCCTTCCCCTTTCCTTCGTCCAAATCGTATTCCAAATTGGACGGATTTAGGGGGTCAGGTCAGCCGATACCTGGTTCACAGCCGATTTTCACTTCGGGCACTTCAACATCATTCGCTATTGCAATCGCCCGTTTGAGAACACGGAAGAGATGAATGCGTGCATCGCGGATCGGATGAACGCGCTCGTCAAGCCAAACGATACTCTCTATTTTCTTGGGGATTTTTGCATGGGCAGCGTTGAAAAGGTGGCTGCGTATCGCAAGCTTCTGAACTGCAAGACGATCCATTTTGTCGAGGGAAACCACGACAAAGTGACGCGCAAATCTCAGAGCATCTTTGCTTCCTGGAGCTCCTTGTCCGAAATTCACGTGGGCAAGCAAGGAATCGTTCTTTGCCATTACGCGATGCGCGTCTGGCCGCATTCTGGGCGCGGTGCATGGCATCTCTATGGCCACTCCCACGGCAACTTGCCCGATGAGCCGCTCTCACTGTCGATGGATGTCGGGGTTGATACGCATGATTTTCTTCCGTGGCACTTCGATGAAGTACAGGCGGTCATGCACGCAAAAGCCATCGCGAGAGAACAGTCGCCGCATGTGCCAGCAATTTCTGTATAAGCCGTCACTGCCCGAAACAATGCCAGCGTCGCTTCGCTCCGACTCTGGCCCACATCACCGGAATCAGCGGACCACTTCACTGGAATACGCAGCCCTCATGGAAAACTTGTCACAATACCTATCGGGACTGATCTGGGAGCAAACGTTGACATGTCGGCGTCCCGGCAACCGGGCCAACGCAGACAGGAGGAACTAAAGCTTGACAGAGGCCAGAATCTGCTGACGCCGCTCCTCTGCCTCGATCGCCCGCCTGCGTTCATTATTTATATTTTGGAGTCTCTCCCGATGAGCATTCTCCACATCCTGTCTATATCGCTCATTTGCCTGATGAACGAACTCTTTCGCCGAATTTGTAATCACTTGCGCATCTCCACCTTGAAATTTGACGCTCGCGACATTCTGATGAAAACTGTAATAGTCTGGCCCAGGACCGCGAAAAGAGCTGTAGTGCTGAGGACGCTGGAAGGCAGCAATCCACTGGGACGAGGGTTTCTTGCTCAGCTTGAAGAGCAGTAGGTCATTCTCGAAATCCACAGATTGGAGCGAGATCGGGTTGGTGATAAATGGGTCAACCACCTCGGATTCAGGAATCACTTGCGTCTTGAGGGCATTGAGACGTTGAACGCTGATTGACGCGTTTCCACGAGCGATGAGCTCTCGCTTCAACTCGGCTATTGAAGGCCGAACTGTGGCATCGCGATTCAGCATCGTCTCCACGGAGCCATCCAAATACGAAAACTGCTGAGCTATCTCAGCGATCTTTCTGTACCCAACTCCAAGCGGAACTTCATGAGTAAACATTTCATTCAGCATCAACCCGAGTGAGTAAACATCAGCTTTTTCATTGACATCTTTCCCTTTGACGCGTTGCTCGGGAGCGGCGTACAGGAAATTTGCAAGCCGATCTCCTGGTTTTGTTTCAACCGCAGTAAGGAGAGCGTCTTCCTCAAAATGAGCAATCCCGAAATCGGCGACAACCAAGCGACCTTGTTCAGACCACAAAACATTCTCAGGTTTAAGATCTCGATGCCATATCCCTTGCAGGTGCGCCGCCTCGACTCCATCGAGAATTTGCCCGAACAGCTTCACGAGTTCTTCGGGAGGCAAATCGCGGCCTATGATGGACCGAAGCGTCCCGTCATAGAGAGGCATGACGTAAAAAGGAATTCCGTCAGAAGTTCGCCCAGTTCCTAAGATCTGGATGATGTTCGGGTGCTTATTACTTGAACAAAAGTGGATTTCGTTCTTGAATCGCTTGAGCTTGGAGCTTTCCGCATTTTCACCGTCGAGTACCTTGATTGCGTAACCATCGCCGTCTGTATCTTTGACCGCATATACCTTGCCAGCTCCTCCTGCTCCGATCTGCTTTGTTATCTCGAACTCCTCGAAGGTCGTTTTGAGGATCGTACCTTTCCTAAAGGCCATGCGAACACTCTCCCGCTAAGGATGCAGTTGTGATGGAAACCTATCGATAAGGATACTCGCACAGCAGGTGGCCCGCCCCCTCAACGACGCTGCTGCCCACCCACAATCGCATTTGATGGGCACCAGGGAAAGCCAATGGCCTCAGTTGGGCGTAATAGGGACATGGGTTTCCCGATCGGTCCCCAAAAATGCACCAGTGTTCGAGAGGGCAGAAATTCCCGAGGAGCCCGACTAGAGCTTGGACCAACTCGGTGCTCTTGTCGGGTGCCTCACGTCTCGACTCTGAGGTCCGGGGTTATGGCAAAGCTTGTCAGAGTAGCGCATACCTAGAGCTTTTGCCGCTCCCATGCCTGAATATACGATGCGGGAATCAATAATCGGTATCCACGGATTCATTGATGAAGAGTTTCCATTTGGCAACGTGTGGGGCTTCTTCAGCGAGTGAAGCGATCTGTGGTTTGACGGATGGGTCGAGGAGGGACGAAGTCTTGGCCGCCTTGACGAAGGGTTCGAGCGCGCTGGCCTGTGGCTCGTATCCAGCCTGGTCGAGCAAGTATCCAAGCCGACGAACGGAGGCATTTTCGTAGACCACGGCGGCCTTGGCGAGTTTGTGGACGTCGGCCTGTTCTCCAATGTCTTTTACGATTTGGGCAAGCCCGTTGATGCCTGCCGACTTGTGGAAGTACCGGGCGCAATCGAGCAGGGTCAGCTCGACTCCGTCAACCTTGGCGAAGCCCGCTTCGCTCTTCATGCTTCCGAGCCATTCGGGCTGATTGACTTGTGCAAACGCCGCTGGGGACTGATAGACAAACTGGAGCCGGTGACGACCGATCTCAAAATCACGAAGCTGCTTCGGAACGATTACCTGGAAAGTCATGGCGGCTTGGTGCGAGGAGCCATGAAAGGCCGCTGCGCGGAGCAGCGAGACGCGGTAGTCGATGCCCTGATACTTCATGAGCGGATCGATCCATCGGGCCGGGTCTGGCGCGCCCGCAACACGGTCTTCTGGGCGCAGGATCAGGTAAAAGCCGTGGCGGAGATTGGCCACCCTCTGCTTTTTGGCAATACGGCCAATGGCTGCCTTCAGCGCGAGCGGAGACAGGAGCAACTCGGCCAGCGCCTCTTCTCGGCTGAAGTGGGCGCGCCCGCGAAGGAGCTGAGCATCGAGATATTGGTCGAGTCCGGCCATCCCCAGATTGTATGCGAATAGCTGCGGAATGAGAATCTTTATGAATATGAAACGGGAAGAGGGATGGAATCGAAATTGAGCAGAGCCGCATGAGCACCAGTGTCGGCGTTCACGACAAGCTCGTCCATCAGCCGGGGGTGCCAAAGGGCGCGGCGGCCTCGAAGGCTACAGCAATTTGTCAGTCTGCGAAAACTACGAAGTATGCCTGTCTGTGGCCGGTCCGGCGGCAACCCTATTGAGTAATTTGCTGGATTGCGCTGTAGACCCAGCCTGTCGCCGTTTTGGTGTCTCCCAGCACTTTGGCGCGCAGCGATTCCGGCAACCATACCCGAATCTTCGAGATGACCTCGGGGGTGATCCGCTCCGGGCCAAGCGACTTAAGCGCATGAACGATCAGACCGCTTTGCTGCCGGGGGCCGTTTGCGCAAATGGCAACCAAGCGGCCTCCGGGTTTCAGCATCTTCATCGCGTGTTGAATGTGCTTGATGTCCGCGCCGTTTTCAAAGGGCGGGTTCATCACAATGCGGTCGAACTGGCCCGAATTTCCGTTCTGCTCCAGAAAATCGCCGCAGATGGTTTCGTCTGCGATTTGTTCCAAGGATGCGGCCAATGTTGCATTGATTTCGACAGCAGTCACGCTGCCGAACGGTCTCACGTTCGGCAGTGCTGCAAGAATTGCGCCGGTTCCAGCGCTCGGTTCAAGAACGCAGTGACCTGGCAGAATGTCGGCCTCCTTGACCATGCGCTCGGCAAGCGCGGGCGGTGTCGGGAAAAGTTGGGGCGCGGACACAACCTGAACCCCGGTTCTCAAGGCGTTCTGCATTTGCTCGATCTTGTCGCGGGTGTTTGTGGGTGTGATGCCTTGCCGGATTCTCTCGGCTCTGCATTCGGAGTCTTCGCAGTCTGGACCATCCGGGCAAACCGTGTCATCCTTCGCGGGGGTCTCATCGTAAGCTGCGGCCTCCGGCTCCGGCTGAGGGGCAGGGACCGGAGACGTGGTAGGTGTGGTGTCCAACAGAGAGAAACCCTGTTTGGTTGCGCTCTCAATCAATCGCCCGTCGGCGTGAGCCGCGTCCACGGCGGCTTTCGTCATCACGCCTTTAAGGTCGGTAAACGAAACGGTGCGGGTAAAGTTCGCTCCACCGTTGCCCCAGTTGTCCAGCACGGTAACAGAAACCTTGTTCACCTTCTGGATGTATGACCACCCGCGAAATGTCCAGCACCTTACTGCGCCGCCCTTCTCCGGGCCGGTCTGCTCGGCCACTGTTCCGCCCTGGTCGTCGAGCATTGCCCGCTCGTATGCAATGCGGTTTGTGTACCCCTTGCGGGCGCGAGCGGGCGGAGCCCCTTAGGAAGGGTTTCTAAAGGGTAGGCGTTGCGGACAGGACACAAGTCCGCTAGAGGGGTAGTGCAAGACGTGCCGTTTCTCATTGCGGCGCGCCTGGAGCGTAGGGCAGGAGCCCTCACTGATACGGTGACAAGTTATGAATTCGTATAGACATAGTTGAATATGTTATGTGACAGTTGTAAATCTAAATAGTAAGTAGCGGGCTAGGACTGCTGCGCGGAACTACTAGCAGGAGGCGGCTCTTTGCGCGGCTGAGCGCCACATAAAGGAGGCACCTTGCGTCGGGCTTGTCTGGGAAGGTTCGCGCATCGCAGGGCATGACAATGACGCTGTCGCACTCCAGGCCTTTTGCCTTGTGAATGGTGCTGATGGCCTTTTCCGGTGGCATAGGCCGCGAATAGGTTCGCCGGTGTGTAATCTCAGCCAAGCCGGTATCTGCGGTATCAAATTCGCCGAGGTGGACCGCGTCCCAGAACTCTTTGTGGTAGTCCATTTCGATGTCAGAGAAGCTGCTGTCTGTCTTTTTCAGTTCTGAGAGTCGGAGGAGCATCTTGGCTATGCCGTGATGGTCTGCTTCAGCTACTAGAAACCGTGCTAGTTCCTGAATTGTGGCCGGTTTGCCTCGGCGTGTCGCTGTGCAGCCTTCGCTTACCTCCTGCTTGAACCTGTTGCCAAATGCCGAAGGGTTGAACCCTTTGCCCACATCGCCCATGAACGTGACGATGGCGTCGGCGAGAGCAACGTGGTTGCCTTGGTTCGTGCGGATAGTATCGACAAGCTTTTCGAGACCAGAGCGAGTATAGCCTTCCCACAGCGGAATGCGGCGATTGAAGAATCCACGGAAGGATCGAGCAGTCTCGTTGAAGTGTGTCAGTACCAGAAGCGATGACTGACTTTTTTCGAATGCGTCAATCGGCTTCCGGTCGATCCCGTCGAGTTGGTAATCAAAGAACCTCTGAGCCTTATTCTCCGCGAAGATAACACTGACGCTTCGAGGCAGCCCATTTCTAAGTTCCACTTTGCCGCCCGACTTTAACGCGGCGCGCGCACTCAGTGTCCATTGCCCTAACTGCGAACATCCATTCGACCAGCGGTGCGGAAAGTCCAGTTGTTCAAATGCCTGGGCCTGGCCCGTCAGTTGATTCCAGTCGCAGGGAGGACAAGCTCCTACAACAGTCCTGTCTTTGAATACCTTTTGCATTGGATCGGCAAACACTCGGAGCCTTGCGCCCTGATCGACCAGAGCCATGACAACGGAATGCTGATCACCGCTCGAATCCTGGTGTTCATCGCAGATAACGACGGGATGGCGTAGTGCCATCGAAGCTGCAATCATTGGGTAGCGCTTCAAGAGCGCAGCGACCTTTACGGCAAGATCGGCGTGTCCATCGGTGCGCTGCCGAACCCACGCTGCGGTATCGGCAGGAAGCCCGAGACCAACGTGGTATTTAGATGCGATTTGCGCGATGATCGCATCGATGGTGCGGATTTCAATACGAGATCCCGCCCCCTTGGTGCGGTCTGCGAACACGGAACAAGCAGCATGAGTATGCGTCAGGATCAAGAGCTTACCGGACCCGCCTGCGGATGCGATCTCCCGCGCGTACTCCGCGCCCTGGGTGGTTTTGCCACAACCTGCCGGTGCTTCCACCGCAACCATAGGCGCATCGGATCGGAGGGCAGCGCGGACACTATCGTCGCTCATGACGTTATGTCCGATATTTCCGGTAGATCAACCGCCTTTCGCAGGGCGCTGCAAAACGGCATGAGCTGCGGTTTCAGCTCAGGCCATGCGCCAAGGCTGAAGACTTTTCCAGCAAGTTCTTGGCCGCCAACGACGGTCTTGAACCATACCTGGGAATGTGTTTGGTATTGCTTTTTCTCTGACGTCTTGTCATCGGGAACGGTCCCTGACGCGGCGGCAAGCATGAGCGGTCGCAGTCCCGCTCCAGCTTTCGTCTTGATGGTCTCAAAGTCCTTTTCTTGGATGCCGAGGCGATCTGCAAGGGTGCGCAGACGCATCCCGGTCTTCTCGCCCGAAGGGTCAGTCAAAAGCGCCTCCAGTTTGTCGTCGGGCAACGCGCCAATAATGTTTTCTTCGATATAGCCGGATGTCCAACGAAACAGCAGCTTGTCAAGACTGCCCGCAACTTTTTCCCAACGTGTAGGATGCTTCCCTTCGTCGTCCGCAAATCCCCCAAAGCACAAGCCACCTGCGGCGAGTGCTTCAAGAAGGCCCAAGGTGGCCTCATGTCCACCGCCGTCGCTGACATGTACCGCGTACTTTTCCAGTGGTGAGCTGAGTGCTTTCTCAAGAAGTGCAGTCACAAATCCAACTTCGGTTGCGCCCTCGGCCACGACCGTCAGTCGTGAGAAAAATGTTTCAGGATCGTTCTTGCGATGCCGTGCGATTTTTGCTGAATCGAGTGTGCCAATTTTGCCGGTACGATCAACGTACCAAAGGCTTGCTTTGGACGCGGCAGATATGGCGGACGGGCTGTGAGTGGTGACGAAAACCTGCGAGTTGCCCGCTTGCAGCTTTTCCATCAAAGACCGCTGGCGGTAAGGCTCTAACCCGCGTTCGAGCTCGTCAACGAGCGTGATCGGATATTCTCCCTGGTTCTGCTCGGCAATTGTTAGGGCTGCGATTCGACGTGTCCCTGCCCCCCAACTTGCCAAAGGCAACTTCACCCCTCCACGTTCAGCGGTCAATCCTATGAGCGCCGCGACAGAGAAACCTTGCCCCCCAGTGATAGCAAGGTCTAATCCTTCCGGCAGACTCTTTGATTTGAATGCCAGATCGAGAGCCTTCAGAACCTCTTTCGCATTGTCGGTAAGTTCGCCCTTAACATCTTTATCAGCGAGTTCACTCGCCAGCCGTGAACGCAGCCCTTTGTCCGAAATCAACCGATCAAGTGCCGACCCCTGGACGAGCCGCAGATCGCGATCATTTCGGTCGTCACCGCTGAGGCGTACGAGTCCTATGGTACGGCGCAGGGCCACCGGAAAGGTATCGGTGCTCCCGTCAGGCTGAACAATCTCGTACGTGAGTTCTAGATCCTCAGTGCCCCGTACGCGAATGCGGTAGACAGGCTCGTTCGTTGCAGCGCCCTCGCCTTCAATGCTGGGTACAACGGCTTCACTGCCGTTCCAGTCCCACGGCCATGATGACTTAACCTGGTTGTTGATCCCGTTCGAGGGCGGAACACCAACGACCGCTTCGATAACGAACCCCGCGCTTTCGTCGCGGGCATGGTAGTCGGTATCGGAAAGATTTGTGGAGTTTGTCGGGCTTAAAAGAAGCGCAATAGCATCAAGTATGGTCGTCTTGCCAACATCGCCGCCGCCAAGTATGACATTTACGCCCTTGGATGGGTACCATGAAAGAGCCTTGATGCCACGAAAGCGCTCGATCTTAAGATGAAAGATGGTCGGCGCGGGATGATTGAAAAGATGCACATTCATTTGATTACCAGCGAGCGCTGCGGGGTTTCAAGCACATTCTGCCTTTTCATGTTTGCAAAATCCTTCGCTGACTTAGGTGTCAAGCGACTCTTCCCACTCGGCACCCATCACCCATGCAAGAACATAAACTTGCCACTCAGATAGACTCCGTCGTCTCAAGCCGTCACTACAACTGCGCTGAATTGACTCAGGAACTTCGGATTGGAATTTGGAGAATGGGCTGCAATGGTTGCAGGATGGTTCTATACCGTTGCGTGATTTTGTTGTACAGATCTTTTGAATGCTTGGCTTGGATGGTCAGCACAAGCGCATATGGTATCGACTGGGCACGAAGATCATTCGCGCCTGCGCTCCGTGCGTTGTAATGAATGTCAAAGGCAGGATCATTGAGGCTAGTGGATCGAAAGTTTCGCGTTGCCTTCAGGCAAGGCTCCCATTTGTGGGCGTCTCTGCGCAGTTCGTCTTCAGTCTGATAGCCACCTGCGGAAAAGAATGCTTTGCTTGTAGGTTGCTGTGAAATCTTTCCTTCCACTTTGTTGAACTTCGTTTTGTCGGGACGAAATGTGATTTCGAGTCCGGCACGGGTGTAGTTAATCGGATCTTGCGGATCAGTTTCGGTCGCGTAGCAAAAGGTGGCTTTCAGTTTCACATCGCCACTGATACCAGAGGCTGGCAGCGGCACGCGAGCCCGCAAGTACTTCCCCGGTTCAAGTGTACCTTGATAGAGAACATGCACAGTGCCATCCGGGCAAGTAATCATCTCCTCAAAATCAGTTGGCAGACGACCCCAACCAACTTCGCGTTGTTCAAACGCGAGTGGCTCACTGTGGTGTATCAAGAGTGCCTTGAGAGCCAATGGCTCGACGACAGGGCCGAGGTGAGTTCGAATCGCTATAGCGGCCCGTAAGGCTAGGGGTGCCGCAAAACTGGTCCCTTGCATTGGCACAGTCTTTCCCTGATTCACACTATCTGGAATCCAAAACGGATGTTTATTCGAGCCGCCAAAAGCCAACACATCAGGCTTAACAATTCCCGGACTGCGGCCAGGACCGATTGAGCTGTACGCCGCACGACTCCATTTTTCTTCCGCGCTATTAGCCGCTCCAATTGACAGCACATTAACCCCATCGGCAGGAGCCTGAATGCGAGCGTTGCCTGCATCCCAATCGTTTTCCCCTGAATTACCGACCGCGACAGTGACAAGAGTGCGGCCGTCGGAGAAGTGTTCATCGAGACTAGCCGTCCAAACATGGACTTCGTCGTCTTCGATGGGCAGATCAGGGCCAAGGCTTAGATTAACGAATTGATAGTTATCCTGTCGAAGCACATTCATGATGCGATTGAGTACATCAAAGTAGTGCCCTTGAGAATCGTTCGCGGTGTCTGCATCGATTACCCGATAGTGATCTACTGCGGTAAATGGCTGTGGCAAGGGTTGTCCATGTACCAGAGAACCATACAACAAGGCCGAGGTAACCCCCACGCCATGAGCTTGACATTCTGGCACCGCCACGCCGATTGAGCCGGGGACCGTCTTGCTCCGCACGAGACGTTTAGGCATACAATCTTTTGGCACACCTCCATCGAATAACGCCACCCGCAATTCCGGATTCAGTGGAGACACTTCTTTCATTTCTATGCTGAAGGGAGAGCCAGTGCGCATCCCACCCGACCAGGCTACTGGACGCAATTGTCGCAACTCTGGCATCTCCCTCGCTACCCGGAGAAAGGAGAATCGAGCCATCTCTTCATGCAGTTCTACGGGAACCCGCACAGGCATGAAGCACAGGTCACGCACACTGATTCGTTGGTCAAGATCAAGGGCCACGCCCAAATCTCTCAAATATCCTCGAAACCCTTCAAGAACATAGTCATCACTCCGGTGCAGAACAATCTCCATCAAAGGATTGTCGTTCTTCGAACGCATTGGCCTAATTCGTTCTATCGGCTCGATGAAATGCACATCTTCTAATCGAACCAGTTCGCAGGCACCCTCAAAGCCCTCGTTCCATCCCGAAACATTCTGCGCCCACCGCTGAAAATTCTGACGGCGGCCCATCACGAATATCTCCGCCGTTGGTGACGCAGTGGGAGTCTGATTCTTCACGGTCTTTTTCGCCCATTTTTCGGGAATAATCTGACGCGGGCGGCTTCCGACAGCTTTTACACCAATCGTTTCAAACAAGCCTCTAGGAAAATAACTCTTTGCCAAGTACGAAGGATGGATTGTTACTGCCGCAATCGATTCATCATGCGGACAGGCAGCTATGGGCAGTTGCTTTAGCTCGTCGGCAACTTCACGAATGCGGGGAGCAAGCCGAACCTTCGCCTCAGCAAAAGTGTACGTATCCGTCTTATCAGGCCGCCGTCGAGGAGGATCAAGCGCCGCCGTTAGCCGTTCTCCGTATCCCAATAGGTAATTCTTAGCATCTGCCATGTGTTACCTCGTTCAGTTTTCCACTCGAACCGCTTTGCGAATTGTGTCCCGGCTCATGCCTGTCCATTCGTGCGTTTCCCGTTGGGACAAGCCAGCTTCCAGCAGCTTCAAGGCGAATAGGGTACGATCTTTTCTGTCCAGATTCCCTATCCTCTCCTTTACCACACGCTGGATCAGTTCCGCCGCAGGCTGACCACGAATGACGGTTTGCCTCTTTATCTGCATCAGCTCACGCCCCACTTCTGCATACGACAATCCATTGAGCGCTCGTGCCAACACATCTGACAAACGCATTGCATCGGGGTCGCTTTGCAAGTGTAGTTCGACAGTTTTCTTTACCTCATCGAGCGTTGGCATCGGAAAGTCAATAATCATCTCGAAGCGACGCCACACTGCGGGGTCTAGTAGCTCCTTATGATTGGTGGCGGCTAGCAACAGACCAGTATTCGGCCACTCATCGATTTCTTGAAGGAGAACTGTTACCAATCGCTTCAGTTCGCCTATCTCGATCGCATCATCTCTTCGCTTTGCGATGGCATCGAATTCATCCAAAAGGAAGACACAATGAACGCCCTTCGCGTAATCAAGAATATTCCGCACGTTACTGCCAGTTCTTCCCAAGAAGCTGCTCATCACTGCGGACAGGTCCAAAACGATGAGCGGTCTGTCCAACTCCATCGCAAGCCATTTCGCAGCCAACGTCTTTCCAACGCCTGGAGGGCCCGTGAACAGAGCCGACTTGGTGGGGTGGAGATCGGCTTTGTTCAGTTCTGCAACTTGCGCTTGTTCCAGCACAATTTGATCTAGAAGGTATTTCACAGTAGCCGTCCATATCGGCTCCGATTCCAAAACGACGGGGTACTCCGTCCGTGCAAGTTCAAGCCTCGAATCCATATCGACAGGCATGGCGTCCACCGCCGATCCCCGAAGTACCGACTTCGAACTCTGTACTTCGCGTACTAGACTTGTCAGCTGCCTTGCGAGTTCCGGCATCTCCCCTTCGTAGCGGTGGGCAAAACGGCGAAGCAGGAGCTGCACATCCTGCGTCTTCCCCGCCGAGGCAAGCCGCGCAAGCTGGAAGAAATCCTTCTCTGATATTGTTTTCGCGTCCATTAACTAAAATATACACTGAAATAGTTGACGTTGCAAGTGGCCTAGTTTAGTGTCGGAAATGTTATCTAGTCCACTTGGCGGTGACCGTCAAGGTGGAGAAAGGGGTAAAGTGATGGCAAATAAGGCGTTAAAATGCAGTCCGGGGCTGGATGATCGGAGCCAAGATCAGAACGGCGAGATCCGCCGTAAACGTAGTGACACCCTTGTAGGAACGTTGCGGGAAACATATGGTCCTGATTTTGGAAACGGGATTCGTTCTGATGCCACGCTGGGAACGCTTCTGGAGCGGTCCGGAAGTTCTTCCCTATCGGAATACCTCAAAAAGCCAAAGGAGTGAAGGTGATGCAGTACATCTCTCTCGGGTGCGGCCTCGCCTGAAGCGAGGCCGTCGTCTTTTTTCAAGCCCGGCGGGTGGGCAAATCATGGCGCTCCAATCTTCTGGAGCGACCTTCAGGGTGGGAAGACGGGCGCGCGAAAAATGGAGGTCTGCCGGAGCAGACCCCCCGAATTGCTTCCTGCCCTCAAGCCGCTTTTCTGGCCTTTGGCGGCGTGGCCTTCGCTGCTGCCTTCGGCACCAGCTTGGCCTTCTCTTTCGCGGCGAACTCATGCTTGACCTTGAGGCTGAGGGCGTCCGCGTCCACCTTGTACGCGGTGGCGGCGTCGCGGAGTACCTGGGCGGCGTTCTGCCGTGTGGCCGCGTGGAGGATGGTGATTTCTACCAGCAAACCACCTAACGCACTCTCCTCGGCATGGCGCAAGTAGAGCCGAGGACTACCTCAATGGCCATGACATCGAAGAAGCTGCGATGTTCTTGCGCAAGGCTGCGGAGGACACTGCAAAGCGCTATCGGGAATGGGCGGAAGGCAAGGTGTTGCCACCAGGTAAATTCTTTTCATTGACTGATAACCTACGTGCGGCACGAAACAAGCTTCTGCAAGGAATCCCGACTTCGGTGTACGAAAAGGTGTTGAAAGGCACACCCAGGGAACATCGGGAGCTTCTGGTCTCAACTGACGACGCAGACCTAGACAGCAACGCCGCACTTCAACCCGCCGACAGGGGAAAGCTGAAGTCACAACGCAAGGATCTCCGCAATGTTCTGAAGAATGACGGCTGGGCCAGAATGGAAGCTCTGGAAGCGGTTGACCTTGTGCTTAAAATGACCGAGCGCGTGCTGAATCCGGCATCCCACGGTAGCACCACACCACTCTACGAAGAGGAAGTGCGCCGCGCTATGGAGCTAATAGCACAGCTTGAAGCGGTGTTGCTGAACGCACAGACGTCACGAAACTGAAGACGAAGGAATAGGGGCAGTCTATAGTGTCCCCAGCCTCCCGGCGCTCGCAGCGCGAGTCCGTCCAACCGAGATAATCCACGGTAGTCCCGCCGCCCCCCTGTGCCCGACTCGATCCGCAAATACCGCTTAATAATTACGCATATTGCGTGTATACTTACTCATTATGCGTACCATCGGCATTCTCGACGCGCTCTTCCCGACGATTCGGGCTGGTGTGCTGTCCGCTACTCTGCTCCAGCCGGAACACTGGTGGTTCATGACCGAACTCGCCCGCCATCTGGAAACGTCGCCCTCCAGCCTTCAGCGAGAACTTGAATCGCTGGTTTCCGTTGGGCTGCTTTTGCGCCGCCAGGATGGTCGCCGAACCTACTTCAAGGCGAATGCCGACTCCCCGCTTTTCCGTGACCTGCACGGATTGCTCGACAAGACCAGCGGCCTTGTACCGGCGCTCACGACTACCCTGAATCGCTTTGACGACCGGATTGAGCTGGCATTTCTATATGGCTCCGTCGCACGCGGAGAAGAACACTCCGCCAGCGATGTAGACTTGGCTATTGTCGGCACATTGAAGCAGATAGACCTTCTACCGGCTTTGCGGAAGTTGGAAGGCCGCTTTGGCCGTGAGGTCAATGTCACTCTGTTTTCCCCTGAAGAGTTTCGCCGCAAGTTGGCAGCGGAAGATCACTTCATCCATTCGGTTTTGAAGGGAAAGACCATCCCCCTGAAGGGAACGCTCAATGAGTTGGAAGAAACTGCTTCTTGACAATAAGGTTCACCGGCACACGACGAGCCTTCAAGAACTGAATGAAATCCGCCGTCTTGTGGCCCGCGATCTTTCGGATGCGGCGATTCCCGCTCTCTCTGAGGACCGCCGCTTTGCCACAGCCTACAACGCTGCGCTTCAGACCGCCAAGATGGCCATCGCTTGTGCCGGATAGCGTTCCGCCGCGCGCGTGATTTCCGGCGATTTGGTTTCTGTTGTCGGCATTGCGGGATCTCCATTCACTACATCAACCCTGCGGTTATGGCACCGGTGATTGCGCCCATTCCTGCATCGTGGCCGCTGCTGCTGCCGGAGAAGATGGAGGCGGTAATCGCCGGAATCTTGATAATCATGAAGATATTCACGACTACAAGCATGATGAGCAATGGCAGATTCTTGATGAGCGTGCCAGGGTTGGTGAAATCGGTCAGATTCGCGTAATAGGCCATGAATAAATGGCCGAGGATACTCATCGTTGCCGCCGCAACGACCTTGTAGAATGAAAAGCTCAAGAAGGCTTTCAGCCATCCCCAGAAAAGAAACTCCAGCTTTTCAATGACAAGAAATGGAATGAAGATCGGTCCAAGAATGCCGATGATCGCACCGGCAACTGCGCCATAGGCGAGGATGACGGCAACGACTGCGGCAAGCACAGAAAGTGCGAGCTGAGTAATCATGTATGCAACGAGCAGATACGGCGCGGTGTACATGGCCATGCCGGGGCCTGACTTCGACAAGGCTGCATCAATTGCTTGAAACATTGAATTGATGCCGTCTTGCCCAATTGTCTGCGCAAGGTCGGTCGTACCCTGGCTGATGAATCCTTTGAGCGAATAACCGAGGCCGGGAATAGCACTGTCGTAATACTTCACGAACGTGTAAGCGAAGGTGATCAGCATAAAGAAGTTCAGGAAGCGTGCCATGTCGAAACCCTGACCGCCACGGGACGACGCTAGGGCTTCCTGAATGCCAAACCAGACCAGCATGATCGTTGCTAGCGAGAGAACGATGCGCAGCCCGATTGCATCGACGTTGGGCGACATGGTCGCGGTTAGATTGTCGCACTGTTGCGTGATGAAGTTGAGTAACGAATTTCCCATAATCGCCCCTTTGTGTCAGAAACGTTGCATCGGCAACAGCGAACCGTTGCTCAATGCCTCAGTAACTGAGCGCCTTTCTGACTCCGGTTGTATCGGTGGAGACGTGGCTGTTGTAGTTGGCCTCATAGCCATCAGCCGCCTGCAACGACAGCTTCAGCGCGTCTTGTTGTTGCTTCTGCTGCACGATCTGTTGCAAGCCCTGAGACTGCGCCATTTGGCTCGCCTCCTGCTGTGTGCGGAGTTGAATCAAGAGCGCCTGATTGATGCGCTGCAATGTTGCAAGTTCGGTCTGTTGGGTTGGATCGCTGGAGTGGCTTGCTGCTTCGAGCGTCATGATGTCGGTCGCGCGTTGCGCCGCATTCGACCGGATCGTTCCGAGCGTTTGAAGGCTCGTCACATTCACAGCATCGCCTAAATCAACGGTTGCTCCCTGCGCTGCAATGGCCTGTTGACCTTGAGCGTTCAATGTACTGTAGCCGGAGATTTGCCCGGTTCGGGGAACACTGGCACTTTGGTATGCCGACGCCGCGCCGTTGCCGGTCGTTGCTGCATTCATCCACGGGAGCGAGTTGCCGTAGGTGTTTGCAGGCCGCGTTACCTGGGTCCACATCTGCACTCCCATGTTGGTATACGCGGTATAGTAGCTGGATGGTGCCGTGGCCATGCGATGCGCAAGGTTATATGTCAGCATCACATTCGTCAACGTCTTGATGGTGGTCGTATAGAGTTCGCTGCCTTGAATGAGTTGCTGCGCCGCGTGTGCGGACTGTGCAGGGTCAAAGACGACACCGCCATACTGCGCGTTCGCCTGGACGGCGAGCGCGGACGCGGCCAATACTGTTGCAAGAAAGATTCCCTTCATGGTTCTCCTTGTCGGGTTTCTGTGTTGATGGTGGTTGTGGTTGAGGGGCGGTTATGGAAATCGGTCAGCGTTTGGAGGCAGTGAGTTCGGCCTGAAGGTCAAAGATCTTTTGGCCGAGCGGGTCAATCTTTTTGCGCTGCGTCTTGCATTGCTCTTGGGTTCGCAAAAGCACGTCGACAGGTGCCAGAATGCAATCCTTCTGGTACTGAGAATTTAGTGCATCGAACTGCGTATTGAGTTTGGCCAATTGGTCCTGCTTGCTCTTGCATCCTGCCAATGTGAGTACGGCGAATGCGACGATGACGGCAACAGATTTACGCATGGTGCCTCCTAGAACGACTGCGCGATACGGTGGTTTTCATAGGCGGGAAGAAGCAGGTCCTGCGTGAAATAGACCTTCACGCGGTGCCCTTCTCGGATGGTGATCGTTGGCGGAATCTGGATGAAGTGGTCGAGGATAGCCTGCGCCTATGGATCGATTCTGGAGTGGGAAACCAAATCAGCCGAACATCGGCAATTGGAGGGGAGGCTCAACGCCAATATTGCCCACCGGACGCTTTTTTTCGCTCATATCATCCACGTCCGCACACATCTTTGCCAGACGTGAGGCGAGCAGCGGCAGCACATGTCGTTGCGTGTCGTGGGGGCATATAAAGGCCGTCTTCACATGAATGGATAGCCCTTCAATGCCACGAAGCGTCAGCTCAGGATCAAGAGGTAAAGATTCAAGCATCAGGCCAAGTCCCGCACTGATTCTGACGAGGAATTGCATCTCGGTGGGAGAGGATACAAAGTCCGTGGGCGTCAGGCGAATCTTTGCCTTTGCGAATCTCCGCATGATTTCGTCGTAGCACATAGGATGATGAGCCCGTGCGAAGCCGATGCGCATTCGGTCTTCGATATGGTTCTTCGGTATGCTCTCAAATCGGGCGAGGGGATCGTCGCGACGTAGACAAACCAAGAGCTTCTGAGTGCGTATTCGCTGCACGAATAGCTTGTGCAGGCCGAGTGGCATGGTCACCAGAGCAGCGTCGAGTTGCCCTTCCGCAACCATAGTTATGAGCGCCCCTGAGCCCTCGCTCGATGGTTCGATCTGGCCGTCGGGCACGAGGTCTCTGTATCCGCTCACCGTCGCCTCCACAAGCTGATGATTGATGAATGGCGAGTATCCGAGGCGCAGCGGAAGATTGATTCCAGAATGTACGGAAGACGTGCTCTGAAAGGCAAGTGTGCTCATGTGTAGCAGCCGTTTCGCCGCTTCCAGGAAATGCCTTCCTGCTGGCGTCAGCTCCGCTCCGGCGCGCCCACGCTGAAACAGCGTCGCGTGAATGCCGTCTTCCAGCTTTTTGATTTGAGTACTGAGTGACGGCTGCGAGAGGTTAAGCTTAATGGCTGCTCGACCGAAGTTGCATTCTTCTGCAACTGCAACGAAATAACGGAGATGACGAAATTCCAAGCCGCTGTACATGCTGCACCAGCCCTTCGCATACTCCGCTGCTGTGATCCTCAACAGCATTAGAGTTGTTGAAATTTGCTCTATCGGTGCGGATTCATTGGCGTTGTGCGGTGTTGCAGGCAGGGCTTGGGTTAAGACTCTGGTATAGAGAATATGGTTGCGGATTCACGTGCCGTGGGTTCGACATCCACAGGCCCCTCGGCTGTGTTCGTTCCTTCACGCATAAAACTTAGACGCTAGAAGAGCCCTTTGCGCTCAAAAAGAACCACCAATGCTCTTCAATAACCTGTGGTGACTCCGTTTGCCGGGGCATCTGGCGAGACGCAAGCTGTTGCACAAGCACGTAGTTACCAGTCTATCGGCGGACCTCGCGATAGAAATCTAATCCGCTCAACTCGCATCCATAGGCGTGAACTATGGTCCCATAGGCAAGAAGTATTGGACGCAGCAACCGTATTCGCGGAGTCTGAAGCCACTGAGTCTTGCGGATCGCAGGGCGATACCTCAAGAATCATTTGGAGTTGTCAATGGCAAACGAATACGTCACCGAGAAAAGGCCGCCTCAGTCTGTCGGCTTCGTCCCTGAACGTCTGCTCCAGACCGATGAAGCCGCCGCAATCATACAGATTCACTCAAAAACGCTTCAGCGCTTCGCTCGCGAAGGGATGATTCGTGGAATTCACATTGGCAAACTCTGGCGCTTTCGCGCTTCCGAGATTGAGGAGTGGATTCGACGGCAGACAGCCTGATGAACGATAAAGCCCTCGACCTCTGCCCAGTAAAGGACTACCTTGGTAGCAGCCATCCGTTGCCGCCTGGACTGGAGATTTCATGAACAGGCGTACGCGGTATCAACAAGGAAGCGTGCAACGCGAAAAGCGGCACAGTGGACCAGATGTTTGGATTTTTCGGTGGAGGGAACCCGGCCCAGATGGGGCAAGCAAACAGCGCAAAGCCATCGTCGGCACGGTTACCACTCTCACCACTGAAGCATCAGCCCTCAAAGCAGCTCACGCATTGCGCATTGACGCCAATCAACAAACCCCGCAAGCGGAAGGCGGGCCGAGCACAATCGCCGAACTGATCGCTCACTACCGGCTCAAAGAACTGGTGGGTGAGAATCAAGGCCGGAAAGCGTTCTCGACTCGATCTGCTTATGAGTGCTATCTGAAGATGTGGATTCTGCCGCGTTGGGGGAACCACCGCTTGAATCAGATCAAGCCAGTCGCCGTTGAAGAGTGGCTGGACAGCATAAAGCGGGCCAGGGGCACACGTGCGAAGATCCGGAACCTGATGAGCGCAATCTTCCATCACGCGATGCGTTACGAGTGGGTTGAAAACAACCCAATGAAGCTCGTACGCCAGAGCGCGAAACGGGAGAAAGTGCCGGACGTTCTGGACCTCGCCGAACTCCAGCTTCTTCTCAGCAAGTTGTCCGTGAGAGAGCGCACACTGGCTCTACTCGACGCGGCAACGGGACTTCGGGTCAGTGAATTGCTCGCACTTCGCTGGGACGATGTCGATTTTGAGAATTTGGAGCTAAGCGTCACCCGCTCCATCTGGCATCAGGTCGTGGGCAACTGCAAGACAGAGGCATCCGCCAAACCCGTCCCGATGGACGACTACATGGCGGCGGATCTTCTAAGCTGGCGTCGCCAGAGCCCCTACCCGATGGGTTCGGATTGGGTCTTTGCCAGTCCGTCCATGGGAGGAACTCAGCCCTATTGGCCGGACAATCTCATGAAGCGGTACATCAAGCCGGTTGCGAAGAAGGCCGGTATCACCAAGAATATCGGTTGGCATACCTTTCGCCACTCCTTCGGCACGTTGCTGAAGGCAAACGGAGAAGACATCAAAACCGTGCAGGAGCTTTTGCGGCACGCAAACAGTCGGATCACGCTGGATGTATACACGCAGGCAGTGACCTCGAACAAGCGAGCGGCACAAAGCAAAGTTGTAAGGATGATGGTTTCTAGCGTGGGCACAGTTTTACCAAACGTGGGCACAACTGATTTTGGGAAGGAAGCAGTAAATGCACGGTAGTGAGCTTATTGTGCCCATATCGTGCCCAGATTATGCTGTCACTTTGATTGCCATTCGCTCCTAAGTGCTTTGGAATGAATGGCGGGGACGACGGGGCTCGAACCCGCGACCTCTGCCGTGACAGGGCAGCGCTCTAACCAACTGAGCTACGTCCCCAACTAAGATTCTGCGCTTCCCCGAGATCTTCCTCGATCGTTTGCCGTTCAGGCAAGGCGCAGATTCACCGCAACAACAAGATCGAGTCTATCAGAAAGGAGAGGGTTTGGGGAACCCTCGGCTCTGCAAAACCCGGTCCTTTCTTTGTGCCCGCCACGGCTCCGGTTGGGGCTGCCAGGCGGGCCTTTCCGAGACAGCCCCGGTCTCGACGCTCAAGCCGACCAGGCAGCGCGGCTGCGCGCCGCATTGACGTAACCCATATCCGCGGAGATGCCGCGAACACATTGCAGCAACTGATTGGCGATAGCAGGTAGCTTCTGCGCCGTCACCCGAAAAGAAGGTCCGGAGATGCTGACCGCGGCCACCGGCTGGCGCTGCGCGTCGAGCAGCGGTACGGCGATGCAGCGTAGACCCTCTTCCAACTCCTCGTCGTCCACCGCGTAACCGCGGCGGCGAGTCTTCTCGATCTCGGTGCGCAACAATTCGGGTGTGGAGATGGTGCGATGGGTAAAGCGCTCGAAGCGGCAGCGGCGGAGGATGTCGACGATGCGCTCCTCGGGCAGAAAGGCCAGAATCGCCTTGCCCACCGAGGTGCAGTGCACCGGATTACTGGAGCCGATGCGGGTAATCATGCGCACCGAGCGGGCGGGCTCGATCTTGTCGATATAGATGACGTGCGCGCTCTCTAGAATGCACAGGTGCGCGGTCTCTTCGGTCTCCGCCACCAAGCGGCGCAGATGCGGCTGGGCGCGGTCGCGCAGATCGTACTGTTCGATAGCCCGGTTGCCGTAGTCGAAGAGGCGCAGGCCCAGGCGGAATTTACCGCTGCTGGTGCGCTCCACCATGCGATGGCGCTCCAGCACCATCAAAAAGCGGTGCGCTGTGCTCTTGTGCAGTTGCAGCGACGAGGCCACTTGCGCCAATCCCAAGGGAGTATCGCTCTCGCCGAGCAAATCCAGTACGGCAAAGGCGCGGTCCAAGGCTTGGACTTTGTAGGCGCCTTGCGGGGCATCTTCTCGCATTGTGATCCTCTATTCCGACAGGTGATCTCTTAACAGTCTGCGCGGAGGTGGAACACCGTGTCAAGAGCTGAGACGAAGTTCTTCATCGTAAGATTCGTATTGGTTTTTCAGCATCCTTTGCCGTCTTACAGGCGACCTGTTCTGAAGCCTGCCTTCCGATCAGGCCGGATCGCTGTCGCCTTCGCCGGGTGCCAGGAAGAGATTCTCTTCCAAGCCATGCTGGCGGGTATAGAGATCGTAGTAGCGGCCGCCCAGGGCGTAGAGTTGGGCGTGATTGCCGCGTTCGACGATGCACCCTTCTTCGACCACCAGGATCTGCTCGGCGCGGCGAATGGTGGAGAGGCGGTGGGCGATGACGAAGGTGGTTCGCCCCTGCATCAACTGCGCCAGGCCGGCTTGGATCATGGCCTCCGACTCAGAGTCCAGTGAGCTGGTAGCTTCGTCGAGAATCAGAATGCGGGGCTCGGCCAGCAGTGCCCGGGCAATGGAAAGGCGCTGGCGCTGGCCACCGCTGAGCTTGACGCCACGCTCGCCGACGATGGTGTCGTAGGCCTCCGGGAAGCGCTCGGCAAACTCGTCCACGCGTGCGGTGCGGCAGGCGGAGAGGAACTCCTCCTCGGTGGCCTGGGGGCGGGAGAACATCACGTTTTCGCGAATCGAGCCGTCGAAGAGGAACGATTCCTGCAAGACCACGCCGAGCTGGGAGCGGAAGCTGTGCAGATCGACCAGAGACAAATCGACATCATCGACCAGAATGCGGCCCTGCTGCGGGGTATGGAAGGCGCAGAGCAGGCTGATGACGGTGGACTTGCCGGAGCCCGAAGAACCGACCAGCGCGGTCACCGTACCCGGTTCGGCGACAAAGCTGATGCCGTGCAACACCGGCTTCTCCGGATCGTAGGCAAACTCGACGTTCTCAAAGCGCACCGTGCCCACGATGGGAGGAATATGGACGCTGCGGCCGGGGGTTTGGTTCTCCTCCAACTCGGACATGATTTCGTTGGTGCGGTCTAGCCCGGCGAAGGCCTCGGTCAGTTGCGTGCCGATATTCACCATCTGGAAGACGGGGGCGATCATGAAGACCAGGAACATGTTATAGCTGTAGAAATCGCCCACCGTCCAGGTATGGCGCAGCACATTCTGCCCGCCCAGGCCCATCACCAGCGCCGTAACCACACCGATAACGGCGGTGGAGGCGGCGGTGAGCGAGCTGGTCATGGTCAGCGACTTCATCACGTTGGCCAGCAGCCGCTCGACCCCCACGGCGAAGACCTGGTGCTCTCGCTCCTCGGCATGATAGCCCTTGATGACGCGCACTCCGCCCAGCGATTCGGTGAGTCGGCCGGTGACCTCGGCGTTGATTTTGCCACGCTCGCGGAAGATGGGGCGGATGGTCTTGAATCCGTATTGCAGCAGAAGGACGAAGACGCCCATCACGAAGAAGACGGTCAAGGTGACGGTGGGGCTCAGATGCAAGAGGTAGAAGAAGGCCAGCAGCGCCGTAAGCAGGCCGCCGGTGAACTCCACCAGCCCGGTGCCGACCAGATTGCGCACCCCCTCGACATCGCTCATGATGCGTGCTACCAGCGTGCCGGAACGGTTCTCGTCGTAATAGGAAACGGAGAGCAGGCCCACATGCTTCTGGACGTTGCGGCGCATCTCGGCAATCAGCCGCTGGCCGGCCTTGCTCAGCAGTTGGGTCAGCGAAAAGGAGGTAATGGCCTGCACAATCATGGCGCTGAAGACCAGGGCGATGATGCGCGGAAGTAATTCCGGGCGGGGATGGTTGGCGTTGAGCACCGTATCCAGCAGCGGCTTTGACATGTAGGGCATGACCAGACCGGCGAAGCGGTTGACGGTCATCAGCAGCAGTCCGCTGAGCAGCAGGCCTTTGCGCGGAGCCACCAGGGAGAGGATCTGCGGCCACATCTTCTTCAGGCTGGGCTTGCGCTTGGGCAGGTCAACCGGTCCCTGGCGCGCGCTGCGTCCGTGCGGGCTGCGCTCGGCGCGCGCTCCCATATTCATTCCGCCGCCATGCATGGTGGCCATCGACTACACCTTCCCCGAGCGCCGCGCGGCAATGAAGGAACGCACGCAGAGGACGATATAGAGCAAAAGCAGCGCCGCCAAGGCGGATTTTGCCGTCAGCGCTATGGTGTCGGGGGCAATGCCCAGGGCTTTGGCATGCAGGGTGCTGCGCAGAATCTCAGCCGTCGCGCCCAGAAAGCCCAGCAAGCCGATAGTCACATTCACATGCATGAAGAGCTTGCGGCGGCTCTCGCTGGGACTGGAAGCGAGATAGCCAAAGAGGCCCAAAGCAACACCGATATACAACGGAATCAGCGCAGTAGGGTGCTCGCTAGCGGTTCCGATAAAGCCCAGCAAACCGAGAACCACCAAGAGAACCGCGAAAATCAACGTGACCTTTGCCAAAAAAGCCTCCAAAGACAGGGAACAGGGAAACGAGGGAACGAGGGTTCCAGTGCGAGGATGAAAGCTGACACAGCAATTTCCGTCCCTTCCTATCAATAGATGTGAAGCGAGCCCACAAAGCCTCAACAAGTCGGGGTCTGGGAAAAAGAAAATCCCCAACGGGCGGGTTTCCGCAATGCGAAAGCCCAATCGCTGGGGATCTGAGAGATAGACCCCCGACAAGCCGACGGCGGGTTCGCCGTCTGGGGGCATTTCAACAGGCATTTCTGCCTGCTCCCACGCCTTATCTTTGGCGCGGGGCGAGCGAAGCGTCTGACGCACCGCAGGTGCCTAGCGCTGGATGCGGGCCGATGCACCTTTGGCGAAGGCGCGCACCTGGTCAAGGGTGGCCATGGTGGTGTCTCCGGGGAAAGTAGTGAGCAGTGCGCCGTGCGCCCAGCCCAGTTTGATGGCCTCATCCGGCGCCGCACCGGAGAGCAGACCGTAGATGAAGCCGGCGGCAAAGCCGTCACCGCCGCCAACGCGATCGATGACTTCTAGCTCAGCCGTGGGGGCGCTGTAGGTCTTTCCGTTGACCCAGGCCACCGCGCTCCAGCTATGGCGGTTGGTGGAGTGGACCTCGCGCAGGGTGGTAGCGACCACCTTCACCTTGGGATGCATCTTGGTGACCTGATCCATCATGCCGAAAAAGACGCTGGGGTCGAGCTTGGACTTGGCAGTAACGTCCTGTCCAGGAATACCCAGACCCTTCTGCAGATCCTCTTCGTTGCCCACCAGCACGTCCACGTTCTCGACGATTTTGGCGATGGTCTCGACGGCCTTCTCGTTGCCGCCGGAGATCTTCCACAGCTTTTCGCGGAAGTTGAGGTCGAAGGAGGTGATGGCGCCGGCTGCCTTGGCTTCTTTCATCATCTCGGCGGCCAGCTCGGCGGTGGTTGCCGAGAGCGCGGCAAAGATGCCGCCGCTATGCACCCACTTCACCCCACCGGCGAAGATCGCCTTCCAGTCAAAGTCGCCGGGCTTCAACAGCGCCGCGGCTTCGTTGCTGCGATTGTAGAAGACCACCGGAGCACGTTGGCCGTGGCCGCGGTCACTATAGACGGTGGCCATATTGGGGCCGGTGACGCCGTTGTGCTGGAAGTGCTTATAGAAGGGCTTCACGCCCATGGCGCGCACCCGCTCGTGGATCAGGTCGCCGATCGGATAATCGGACATCGCCGAAGCGATGGCCGTCTTCAGCCCGAAGCAATCCGAAAGGTTGGCCGCCACATTGAACTCGCCGCCGCTGACGTGGATCTGGCACTGGGTCGCCTTGCGGAAGGGGATGATCCCCGGATCCAACCGGTGTACCAATGCTCCCAGTGAGAGAAAATCCAGTTCGGCGTCCTTGCGGATATTCAATCCGTGACTCATGGGTCGTTCACTCCTTAAACGTGTGAAGTTGTTTTCCTCATTCTTGCGGCTCGGGTAGAATCGAGCGCGCAAGCGCCTGTCTGTTGCAGAACTTAATGGCTGGTTCGACGGAAGGATACGATAGTCCGCCGCACAGCCCGGTCTCGAATAGGAGCGGTATCCGGCTCCCGTTGACCATAGTAAAGGTCTGTCCACTGCGCGCATTTTATTGCGTCAAAGAACAGAATTCGCGCCCCGAAACCGCCTATAAAAGGCGCAATCGAAGGGATCTCGATGCGCGCACAGCAATCCCAGTGTACAACCAGTGGACTGACCACGTGAAGAGTTCGAAGGATATTTTGGTGGCCTCAAGCCAACTCTTTCCCGGTCAGGGAGAATCGAAGTCTCCCCCTCGCTCACCCATCCAATCTACAACTCCGCGCCGCCCTATCGAACCGGCCCTCAAACCGAGTCGAGGCTCCGAACATAGCGTCTGTCCGGTCTGGCAGCGTATAAAGCTGGCATGGGGGAACTTGGCCAGTCCGCACACGACGCAAGCCAGAGCGGCGCCTCGATCGAGCAGTGGATCGAGCAAGGGGGCCTGGTGGTCACTGCCAGCGACCGCGCCGCCAGAGCCCTCACCGCCGCTTATCATCGCGGCCGAGTGGAGCAGGGTTTGACCGCCTGGCCGACGCCCAAGATTCTCGATTGGCGCAGCTTTGTCCAATCCGCATTCGAAGAGCGGGGCAGCGACGGCCGCCTGTTGCTCAATCCAGCACAGGAAGAAGCTCTGTGGGCGGGGATCGCCGCCAACCGCGGCCAGCTCGCCACCCTGCTGCAAGGGCCTCTGCACGGCATTGCCCGGCTGGCGATGGAAGCGCATGAGCGGCTCTGCACCTATGCACCGCAGTTTTTGAACACCGGGGTACGAAGTGCTTGGCAGGGAGACGCGGCGGAGTTCGGCAACTGGCTGACGGCCTTCGACCGAAGCTGCTCCAGCGGCCAACTGCTCAGCCCCAGCCGTCTGCCGCTGGAGTTGATGGAGCGGCTTGAGAGCGACTCCGAACCCCGCCCGCCGCTGCTGCTGGCCGGTTTCGACCGCCTTCTCCCGGTGCAGCGCCGGCTCTTCGACGCCTGGGGCGATTGGCGGGAGCTTTCTCCCGGCGCGCCGGCTGAAAGTCTTCAGTTTCATGCCGCTGCCAACAGCGATGCGGAGCAGACAGCTTGCGCCCGGTGGTGCGCCCAACAGCTTGCAGAGAATCCCAACACCCGCCTGCTGATCATCACTCAGGACGCTGCCTCGAACCAGTTTCGTGGACAGATGGAACGGGCCTTGCTGCAAACGCTGAAAGAGCTGTGCCCTATGCCGGAAACGCTCTTCGAGTTTTCACTGGGGATTCCGTTGGCTCAGATGGGGCTGGTCAAAGGATCCTCGTTAGCGCTGCGCTGGCTGGCCGGGCAGCCGCTGAGCGAAGCGGAGCTGGACGGACTCTTGGCCAGCGGCCAGATCGCTGCCAGTCCGGCAGAAAACGGCGCTTTACAGGCGCAGATGCGGTTGCTGCGCCGCCGCGGCCTGCAACAGCCGCAATGGACGCTACGCGCCTTTGCCGGCCAGTTCACCGCCGCGTCTACCCTGGTATCGGACTGGCTGCAACGCATGGGCGCAGTGCAACAGCAGATGGAAGCCGTCGCCCGCCGCCCGCGAAACCCCTTGGAATGGGCCGAAACGCTTCCCGAATGGCTGGAAGCGGCTGGGTGGCCGGGATTCCTGCCCCTGGAGAGCGGCGATTTTCAGGCCTTGCGTAGTTGGCGGCAGGCGGTCGAGAGCGCTGGATCGCTGGGATTCGACGGCCGGCGCATTGAATGCAGAGAGTTTCTGGCGGTTCTGGCGCGCAGCCTGGAGGAGACGCTCTTTGCGCCCGAGTCCCACGATTCGCCCATTCTGATTGCCGGGCCCGCGGAATCGGCGGGATTGACGGCGGACGGCCTGTGGTTTCTGGGCGCGGATGAGGATCACTGGCCGGTGGCCGGCCCTTTGCAGCCGCTACTGCCCGTCGAAGTTCAGCGCGATGCGGAGATGCCTCACGCCACCGCGCAGTTGGATGGAGCGCTGGCCCAGACAGTTACTGCCCGGCTGCTGTCTTCCGTGCGAGAAGTCCACTTCAGTTTTGCCCGTCAGCGGGAGAGCGCGGAGACACGCGCCTCGCGGTTGATCGTCCAACTTGCCGGAGCGCCGCAGCCGTTGCCGCCGGAACTGACTCCGCCGCCGCTAGCGGTTGCGCAAACGGTTCCCTTTGTAGACCTCAGCCGGGTTCCCTTCCCTTTGGAGACGGCGCCGGGCGGGGCCAGCGTCTTGACCGCGCAGTCGCAATGCCCCTTCCGAGCCTTCGCCACAGCGCGGCTGGGGGCGCAGGGCTGGGAACCGGCACAGGCCGGTCTGACTCCCTGGCAACGCGGCCAACTGCTGCACATGGTGCTGCACTCCATCTGGGGTGGTCCCCCGGAAGGGATACGCAGTCATCGCGATTTGGAACAGATCATGAACCGCGAAGAGTTTGCCCAACGCCACGTGGAACGGGTTTTGGCGACTGAGATTCGGCCGGAACTCCGGGCGCGCATGCCGCGCCGCTACCTGGAGCTCGAAGAACTGCGCCTGACCCGCCTGATCGGCGGCTGGCTGGACCTGGAAGCGACCCGCGCCGCCTTCGAAGTGCTGGGAACCGAAGTCGACCGCACGGTCACCCTGGCCGGACTGACGCTCAAACTGCGCCTGGACCGTGTCGACCGGCTAAGAGACGATTCCCTGCTGGTGATCGACTACAAGACCGGCAACGTTTCGCCTCGATCCTGGGATCTGCCCCGCCCCGAAGACGTGCAACTACCCCTTTACGCAGGATTTGCGCTGAACAAGGATCGGGAGATCCTGGGCGGGCTGGTCTTTGCCAAGGTGCGCCCCGGCGAAAATGCCTTTGCCGGGCGCGTGGCCGATGCCAAAGGAACGCTGCTCCCCAACCTCAGCGGCAGCAGCGCACTGGTCAAAAACGGCCTCACCGCCGAGCAACTGATCGACTGGCAGGATTGCATCGAGCAACTGGCGAAGGATTTTGTAGCGGGAAAAGCGGAAGTGGACCCTCGCCAAGCCCCCAAAACTTGCCAGTGCTGCGGGCTGGAAAGCCTCTGCCGCATCCGCGAAGCATTGCCTGGAGGGGATGAAGACGAGGGGGAGGAAGAAGATGAGTAGCCGCCCCGTTCCTCCCGACCAGATGCAACGTGAGCTGGCGCTCGATCCCGGCCAGTCGATTCTGGTGCAGGCGCCGGCCGGTTCCGGCAAAACCGATCTGCTCAGCCGCCGATTTTTGCGCTTGCTGGCGGAGGTCGAGGAGCCCGGCCAGATCGTTGCTATCACTTTCACCAATGCCGCCGCCGCGGAGATGCGGCAGCGCATTCTGGGGGAACTGGAGAAGGCCGCTGCGCCCGGCTTCCTGGCCGGCGAAGATGGATTTTCGCTGGCCGCGCTGGCGTCCCGAGCGCTGCATCGTTCCCGCGCCTTGGATTGGAAGCTGCTGGAGTTGCCAGCTCAGCTCCGCATCACCACTATCGACGCCTTCTGCCGCGAGCTGGCTTTGCAGCAGCCGTTGCTCACCGGGCTGGGCGGCGGATTGGAGATTGCCGCCCAGCCCGAGGAACTCTATCGCCGCGCCGCCCGCGCCACCTTGAAGCAGATCGACACCGTCGGCCAGCCACTCTCTGAAGCCATCGAGACACTGCTCCTGTGGCGCGATAACGGCTGGCAGGAGATGGAAGACCTGTTGGTCGAGATGCTCCGGGTGCGCGATCGCTGGATGCACGGCTTCGTCCTAGACCGCGAACAGGACTGGGAGGCGTTGCGGGAGCGTTTGGAACGCCCTTTTGCCGCGGCCGTGCAATCCGCGCTTCGACAGCTCGACAGCCTCTTTGCCCAAGCCCCTGCCGTCTGCGAAGAAGCCCTGCGGCTGGCCCGCTTTGCCTGCGAACAGAGCGGACTCTATCGCGAGTTGGCCGAATTGGCCGATTTTCCCCACGCGCCGTTTATGACCTGCGCAGAGCTGGAAGAGGCGCGGCTGGCCCACCTGAATCTGGCGGATTTCGTGCTCACCCTGGAAGGCTCGCTGCGCAAAACAGTGAATGTGCGCAACGGCTTTCCCGCCGACCGCAAAAAGGAAAAAGAGCGCTTTCTCGAACTGGTCGCCGCGCTGCGCTCGATTCCCGGACTGGAAGAAGATCTAGCCGCCGTGCGCAGCCTGCCCCCGGCGGGTTATGGCGAAGAGGATTGGCAGATTGTGCGCGCCTGCTTTACCCTGCTGCGCCACGCTGCAGGAGAGCTGCAAATCGCCTTTGCCGAATCGGGTGCGGTCGATTTTACCGAAGTCGCGCAGATCGCCCTGCGCGTCTTGCGCGGCCCCGACGGCCTGCCCACCGACGCTGCGCTGGCCATCGCCGACAAGATCCGCCATCTGCTGGTCGATGAGTTTCAGGACACCAGCCGCCGCCAGCATCAACTTCTGGCCAGCCTCATCGCCGCCTGGCCGGAGCGGGAGGGCCGCAGTTGCTTTGTCGTCGGCGACCCCATGCAGTCCATCTACTTCTTCCGCGACGCCGATGCCGAGCTCTTTTCCCGGGTAAAGAACGTCGGTTTGGAGCTTCCCCTGAACCAGGGCTTGGACAATGAGCCGCTGCGTTTTGACTTCGTTGCGCTGCAGGCCAACTTCCGCACCGCACCGGAACTGGTCGAACGACTGAATGAGGTATTTCATAAAGTGTTCGCCGTAAACGATGGCAGCGGTGTCAGTTACACAGAGGCGTTGGCCGACCGGGAGGGTGATCCGGCCCCCTTACCCCGCTGCGCTCTGCACCTGGAGTTCGTTGCGCAGACCGGCCCGGTCAAGAACGTGGAGGCGGAGGCAAAGGAGCGCGGCGAAGCCGCCCGCGCCGCCCAGGTTGCGGAGATCGTGGCCCTGATCCAGAGCCATTGGGCGCGTATGGAAGAGGCCCGCGCACGCGGCGAGAGGTACCGCATAGCTGTCTTAGGCCGAGCCCGCTCCGCACTGCTACCCATTGCAGAAGCGCTGCGTGAAGCGCAGCTTCCCTTTCGGGCCATCGAGTTGGAGAAGTTGCGCGAGCGGCCGGAGGTGCTGGATGTGCTCTCGCTGGCCCGGGCCTTGCTGGCGCCCCTGGACCGGATTGCGTGGTTAGGGGTCTTACGCGCTCCCTGGTGCGGACTCTCGCTGGCCGGCTTGCTTCGTCTCAGCAGCGGCGACGATACCACGCTGCTGCCGCGGCCGGTTGTCGAGTTGATCGAGGAGCGGCTGCCGGCTCTGGACCTCGACGATCAACGCGCCGCCGGGCGGGTATTACAGGTTCTTCGCGCCCTTCCCGGATTGCGTGCCGCTCTGCCCACAGCCACGCTGGGAACCTGGCTGCAACAGGTCTGGCTACGGCTGGGTGGAGCGCAATGTGTGGACGCCACTGGGCACGCCAACCTCGACCTGCTTTGGGGCTTCTTCGATGCCCTTCCCAATGGAGAAACTGATCTGCTCGGCCCGGCGTTGAGAGAGGCGCTGGATAAACTCACCGCACTGCCCGATTCTGCTGCCTCCAGCGATTGCGGGGTGCAGTTGATGACCATCCACAAATCCAAGGGGCTGGAGTTCGAGGTCGTCATCGTTCCCGAACTGCAAGCTAAGGGCGCCAACGGGCAGCGAAGAATGCTCTCCTGGCTGGAGCGCGGTCTGGCTGAGCCGGATGAGAGTGGCGAAATCACCGAGTTTCTCATCGCCCCGCTGCAATCCAAGGGCGCCGACCGCGGCAAGGCCAAGGCGTTTGTGGACCGCGTGACCCGCGACCGCGAGGCTCAGGAGATGCGCCGCATCTTCTATGTGGCCGCCACACGCGCCCGCGAGGAACTGCATCTCTTCGCCCGGCCAGCCTGGAAAACCGATGCGCAGGGCGATCTGGCCCTGGTCGAACCATCCAACAGCCTGCTGGCTACGGCCTGGCCGGCGCTGGAAGCCGAGGTCTGGGCGCGCTTCGCGGAGTGGAAGGCAGCGGAAGAGGCGAAGAAACAGGAACTGGTTGTGAACGAGCTTGCCGCCGCCGGAGAAAGCAATCTGATCGAGTTCCCTGTCCCAACCCATGGGACGCTCCTGCACCGGCTGCCTCCAGAGTTCCGGGCCGTGGCGGGGGTCTCTGCCGCTGACACCAATTCAGATTCGCCGAGCCCAGCACCGATCCCTCGTGCCTCACCTTTTCCTCGCCTATCAGCGGAAAGGGTGGGAAACCTGGAACCTCAATCCAGCATTTTGGGCCGGGACGCCTCTCTCTACCATCGCCACGAAGGCGATCTGGTCTCCCGCGCGTTGGGAACGGCTGTTCACTCCTGCCTGGAAGAGTTGACCCGGATCTGCGGCAGCCTGACCAGGGAGTCTTCCTTCACGGCGCTGCACCGCATTGAGCCCCGCATCGCCGCCCAGATTCGCTCTCGCGGTATCGGCCCCGAAGAGGCCCAGCGCATCGCCGCCCAGGCAATCGATCTGGTAATGAAGGCCGCAGGTGACCCCATCGGAGCATGGATTCTCGCTCCCCATCCCGGCGCCGTCAGCGAAGCCCGCTGGACGGGCACAGTGGCCGGGGTGCTGCGCACGGTGCAGGCCGACCGCGTCTTCCAAGCCGGCATCGGGCCGCTCGCCGAGGGCCAGGAGTGCTGGTGGATCGTCGATTACAAGACCGCCCATGCCGAAGCGCCGGATCCAGCCGAGGCTTTGCCCGCTCTTCGTGCCCTCTTTGCGCCGCAACTGGCGGCTTACGCGACGATCCTACGCGGTTTGCAGGGCGCCTCTATGCCGGTCCGCGCCGGCCTCTTCTATCCCCGCATGGGGCTCTTCGACTGGTGGGAAGCGTAGCGTTCAGCCTTACCTTGCTGGCTGAACAAACCCTTTCCGCAGAAAGACGCGAGAGGGACAGGGCTCGGCAATCTCTTGCAATGGCCAATACGTTCTAGAAGCACCGAGCCAGGGAAGATAGAGCTTTCTGCAAAACTTCGATGGGGAGTATGCTCAAGCTGCAAGGAGCGAGCCATGGCCAATCTCGACTGGTCCCAATGCGCCGCCGTGGAAAGTGTTCCCGGCAAGGTCAGCGGCGCCTGGGTATTGAAGGGAACCCGTATGATCGAGTTTGCCGCTCGCAGCCCCGATAAAGAACCAAGTTTCGCGCCCCAGAGGAACATTCTGTTCGATCAAGCGACCCGGTTACCGCTGTGACCTTTTCTTAAAGGCCATGTTGTGCGCACTGCCGCACAACATGGCTGGGACCGTCTTAGAAACTGCGATTTGCTCAACGCTGCGGAAGCACCCGGATTCGACCTATTGCTGACGACCGACAAGAATATGGGCTATCAACAGGACCTTGCCGGGCGAAGAATTGCGGAGCTGGTATTGGGCCAGCAACAATGGACACTCCTGAGACCTCGCGTTCAACGAGTCGTTGAAGCACTCCAGACAGCCACGCCGGACAGCTTTATCGACGTGGAAATACCAACTCAATAGGCCTTTCAGATCCGTTGCAGGAATCTGGAAGGCAAAAAGCTCAAACGATGGTCTAGCCTTTGGCGTTGGGGTCGCGGCCGCCGGTGGTGCTCTTGAAGTGGCGCACGTCGGCACCCTGCACCCAGAAGATCACGTCTTCGGCGATGTTGGTGGCGTGGTCGGCGACCCGCTCCAGGGCGCGGCTGATCATCAGCGCGTTGAGAGCCTGCGGAGCCAGATGGCTCTGCTCTTCCATCACTTTGGTCAGTGCCTTGTAGGCCGCCTTGTTCATGGCGTCCACGGCGTCGTCCATGCTGAGCACGGCGCGCGCCATCTCCGGGTCCGCCTCGATAAACGACTGCAAGCTCTTTCGCACCATGGCGGAAGACAGGGTAGCCATCTTGGGGATGTCGACCGGCAGATCGGCTGCGCCCAACTGCTCCATATGGCGCACACGATCGCTGATGGCCTTGGCGGAGTCGCCCACCCGCTCCAGATCGGCGTTGATCTTGATGACGGCCAGGATGAAGCGCAGATCACCGGCCATGGGTTGCTCCATGGCCAGCAGGTCGAGCGCCGACTGGTCGATCTCGCGTTCCAGGCGGTTGATGGCGTTTTCGCTGCGCGTCACCAGATCGCAGATGGAGAGGTCGCGGACGCGGTAGGCTTCGATGGCGCGTTGAATCGCCTGCTCGGCCAGCCCGGCCATCACCAGCAACTGCTCCTTCAAGTCTTCGAGGCTTTGCTGAAAGCGTATGCGCGTCATCCGAACCTGCCCGTGATGTAATCTTCCGTACGTTTGTCGCTGGGGTTGGTAAAGATCTTGTGGGTTGAGTCGAATTCCACCATGCGGCCATTGAGGAAGAAGCCGGTTTTCTCCGCCACGCGCGCGGCCTGCTGCATGTTATGGGTGACGATGACGATGGTGTACTGCGACTTGAGCTGAAAGATCAGATCTTCGATTTTGGAGGTGGAAACCGGATCCAACGCCGAAGCGGGCTCGTCCATGAGCAGCACTTCGGGGTCCACGGCCAAAGCGCGGGCGATGCACAGGCGCTGTTGCTGGCCGCCGCTGAGACTGGCTCCGGAGACCTTCTTCAGGTCGTCCTTGACCTCGTCCCACAACGCCGAATTCTTCAACGAGCGCTCGACAATCTCATCCAGCGCCTGACGGTTGCGATAGCCGTTCAGCTTCAAACCCGCCGCCACGTTGTCGTAGATGGACATGGTGGGGAACGGATTGGGGCGCTGGAAGACCATGCCCACGCGGCGGCGAATCTCCACCGGCTTGGCGTCGGCGTAAATGTCTACATCGCCAATGCGCACCGAACCGGTCACCCGGGCAACGGGGTTGGTCTCGTGCATACGGTTCAGGCAGCGCACAAAAGTGCTCTTGCCGCAGCCGGAAGGGCCGATCAGCGCCGTGGCATGGTTGGCCGGAATATGCAGATTGATGTCCTGCAGCGTGTGATTGGTGCCGTACCACGCATTCAGGTTGGTAACTTCGATACCGACGCCCACTTAGCTTGCTCCCTTCAATACGCCGCGGCTGGTCACATAGCGGACCAGCGAAACCGCGAGCACGATCAACACAATCAGAACCAGCGCCCCGGCCCAGGCCAGACGGTGCCACTCGTCGTAGGGGGAGATGGCGTAGACATAAATCTGCAGCGGCAGAGCGGCGATCTCCCGGTTGAGGTTGGTGCTCCAGAAGGCGTTGCCGAAGGCGGTAAAGATCAGCGGCGCGGTCTCGCCGGCCACCCGTGCAAAGGCCAACATGCAGCCGGTGATGATGCCCGGAGAAGCAGTGCGCACAGTGATGGCCAAAACCGAGAGCCAGTTGGGCACGCCCAGCGCCAGCGCCGCCTCGCGTACCGCGTTGGGCACCATCAACAACATTTCTTCGGTAGTGCGGCAGACGGTGGGGATCATCATGATGCCCAGGGCCACACCACCCGAGAAGGCCGAGAAGTGGTGCATGGGAATCACCACCAGGGAGTAGGCGGCGATGCCCATGACGATGGAGGGCACGCCGTTGAGCACGTCAGCGGTGAAGCGGATGGCGTTGGCCAGCTTGGTGCCTCGTCCGTATTCGGCCAGATAGATGCCCCCGGCGATGCCCATCGGCACCCCGATCAGGCTGCCAATGCCCAGCAGGATACCGGAACCGAGGATGGCGTTGGCCATGCCTCCGCCCTCTTCGCCAACCGGCTTGGGAACCTTGATGAAGAAGTCCAGATTGATGGAACTGGCTCCCTTGTAGACCAGATAGGCGAAGATGGCCACCAGGGGCGCCACCACCAACAAGGTGGAAAGCACCGCCAGGGCGGTGGCCGCTCCATCGATCCCGCTCCGTATCTTCGCCCGCACAATGTACTCTTGGCGCACGTCATCTCCAAAAAACAGGTAACAACTCACGGTTAACAGCTTACGGTTGCCCGTTTACAGTTTGCGGCTGGGGTTCACGACCAACCGCAAACTGTCGGCAGTGAGCTGTCCGCTGCTCTCAATGCGCCTGCGAGGGCGCGCCACGGGTCACCATCCACACCAACAGTCGGGCAATGGCGTTCACAATAATGGTGACGATAAACAGCGCCAGGCCCAACTCCATCAATGCGCTGAGGTGCAGATCCCCAGAGGCTTCGGCAAATTCGTTGGCGATGACGGCCGACATGGTGCTGCCGTTGGCCAAGAGCGAGCGCTGAATGTCCGGGCTGTTGCCGATCACCATGGCTACAGCCATGGTCTCGCCCAGAGCACGGCCCAAGCCCAGAATGATGGCGCCCACGATGCCGATGCGGGCATTGCGAAGAACGCCCAAGCGGATCATCTCCCAGCGGGTGGCGCCCAGCGCCAGAACCGCCTCGCGTTGCGAACCGGGCACCGCGGTCATGACCTCGCGGGTCAGCGAAGAGATGATGGGCAGAATCATGATGGCCAGAATGATGCCGGCGGCGATAAATCCCAGACCGGTGGGATTGTCGGCAGCGAAGAATCCCGTCCATCCCAAACCCTTAATCAGCCAGGGATCGACGTGTTCACGCAACAGCGGTACCAGGATGAAAACCGCCCACAGGCCGTAAATCACGCTGGGAATGGCGGCCAGCAGTTCGGTGATGAAGGCCAAAGGGCCACGCAAATATTGCGGGCACATCTCGGTCAAAAAGACCGCCAGTCCAATGGCCAGAGGCACCGCCAGCGCCAGCGCCAGAAAGGACGAAACCAGCGTGCCATAGAGAAATGGCAGGGCGCTGAAATGCCCATTGACCGGATCCCAATACATAGGCTGACCGGTGTAGGTATCAACAAAAGCCTTGAAAAAGAAGTCCAGGCCGAATTGTCCCCAGGCCATTCTGGAGCGCAACACCAGCTCGGTGGCGATCAGCACCACAATGCCAAAGATGCTCAGCGCGCAGACCACCATCAGGCCATGAAAACCAGCGTCGGCCAGCGCGGAATTCCCGCGCGAGAGCAGGTAGGTGCGCACCGGCGAAGCCTGGAACGATGCGGCCTCCACCGGGTTCGAACCCGCGATGGGATCCTCTTGCGGCTGGAAATGTACTTGAGCGATACGTATCTCTGGCACTTGGACACTCACCCTGATTAGCCTAATGGGCGAAGATGAATGGGAGGTTACAAGGGCGTTCAATCCTGGACAAACCGGCACAAATACGGGAAGCGGAAGGACAAGCCAAGCCCCAGAGCCAAGCTGGACGCTAAGTCTGCCCACACCTCGGCGGGGATTGCGGTTGGATGCGCTCTGCCCCGCAGGCGGAAACGCTCTGCACAGAAACCGCAGTGAAATTATATCTCGTTGATTCTTTGAAATTTATAGAACACGCATTGGAAAATCGATATATTTGCCGAGAAACATGTTTCCCATTCATTCAAAACGTGTTAAAACACCCTTATGGGTAAGGGTAAGATGACGACGCCTCCCGGACATGTCAACCTGCGTATGCTCGCCGAACATCTGGAGCTTTCGCAGACTACGGTGTCACTGGTCCTGAACAACTCCCCTTCGGCCAAGTCCATCCCTCAGGAGACCCGCAACCGGGTACTGGAGGCGGCTAAACGGCTCAACTACCGGCCCAACTACTTTGCCCGCTCGCTGCGTCAAAGCCGCTCGATGAGCGTGGGGGTGCTGGCGCCGGACCTAAGCGAAGGCTACTTCACCCGCGTCATGGGCGGCGTGGTGCAAGAGTTGACCCACGCCCATTACTTCTTCTTTACCGCCTGCCACGATTGGAAGCGGGAGTTGATCGAGCAGTATCCACGCATGTTGGTGGAGCGCGCGGTGGATGGATTTCTACTCCTCAACACCCCCGCCGACAGCATCGATGTCCCCGTGCCGGTGGTAGCCATCTCCGCGCACAGCGTCGCCGAGAAGGTGACCAACATCGTTCTCGATCATCATCTGGCCGTGCAACAAGCGCTCAGCCACCTTTATGAACTGGGACATCGGCGAATTGCCTTCATGCGCGGCCCCAAAGCCATTCCCGACTCCGAATTCCGCTGGATAGAGATTCAAAAGGTCGCCCGGGAACTCGGACTCAAGATCGATCCCACACTGGTGGTCCGTTTGGACGCGGCGGGCTGGTCGTTGAAGACCGGCCATCACCCCATGGCGCCGGAGATCGGCTACAAGCCCATGCAGGCTTTGCTGGAGAAGTCGCGGGATTTCACCGCCGTCTTCTGCTTCAACGACATCGCAGCCATTGGCGCCATCCGCGCCCTCAAGGACGGCGGCCTTTCGGTTCCCGGCGAAGTCAGCGTGGTGGGCTTCGACGACATCCAGTCGGCGGCCTACTCGACTCCTTCGCTGACCACCGTTCGCCAGCCGCTCTTCGAGATGGGCCAGCGCGGCGCCCAAGTGCTTTTGGAACGTATCGCCGACAAGGAGAAGCCCTATGCCTCCGAAATCGTCATGGCTCCACAGTTGATCGTGCGCGAGTCGACCGGCCCGGCACCCCACCAGCCCAAAGCTTGAAGGGCTCCGGTTGAGGGTAAAGCCTGCGCTTGTCCACACGGGTTTGCGCTTGCTGGTTCCTGGCGGGGGGCTTCAAGTCTGGATTATCGATCCGGCGCAATGAAATGGCACCACCAAGGCGCGGTCATCTTGAACGCAGCGAAGGATTTGTGTTGTTTTTCATTGCAACGCAACCATGCGGAATCGAGAAGAACAGATCGGGCGGGATTCTCTACCACGATGCTCGTAAACTCGTCCGGTGCGGATTGATGAGTTCGCTATGGCTGGCGTTGCCATGAGAGCAATATCGCCCTGAAGATCGAAGACGATCCTAGCGATGCGATTATGAAGTCCTTCTCTCCCAGGTCCCGAAAGTCGAGACCTGGGTAACCCATTTCGCTATTTCGTATTTTCCGGCGGCGCGGCGGCATCGGCGATGGATTCGGTGTCGAGTCCGTGCTCGTGGTGGTAGTGTTCGACGGGCATCTTGCCGTCCCACCAAGCCCAATTCATGGGATAGACATCGGGATCGAAGAAGACCTGGTAGAAGTGCCAGACGAGAATCGCCAGCGTGGCCAGAATGGCCTCGTAGAAGTGCACGGCAGTGGCCGCGTCGACCCACCAGCGAGCCAGCAGATTGCCCACCCAGACCTTGGCCCAGAGCATGATGCCAGTGACGGCCATCAGCGCCGTTCCCCACACCAACGCCCAGTACTCGGCTTTTTCGGCATAGTTGAAGCGGCCGTATTTGGGCTTATCTCCGCCCAGACCGAGATAATAGCGCATGGCCTGGACCACGTCGAAGAGATCCTTCCTCACGGGGAAGAGGTCGCGAAAGAGCTTTCTGCCTTCCCGCGTCACCATGAGATAGGCCGCATGATAGAAACCCGCGCCGATCAGCACCACTCCGGCAATGCGGTGAACGATGCTCCTGATGCGCTCGCCATTCCCGTTTCCCAGAATTTCGGCGATCCAGGAGTTGGGGAAGCGCAGGGCGAAGCCGGTAATGACCAGCACAATGAAGCTGACCAGCAGAGTCAGATGCTGCCAGCGCTGCTGCACGCTCATGCGCGTCATCATGGGATTCATCATGCGGCGCAGACGCACAGTCTTGGCTCGCCAGATAATCGCGTTGTGCAGGAACATGCCGCCAATGACCAGGAAGATCAAAGGCAGATAGATCCAGCGCACCCAGCGGGTGGCAACGGTACCCATATCCTTGCCTGTGCCGCCCCCCAGGTGAACCTGGGTCTGGGTAAACTTGCGCGTGGCGCCCTGGTGGCATTTGCCGCAGGTCTGGTCGAGGTTCGCCTTGTTGATGGTGGAGCGGGGATCGCTGGAGGGGAGAATGTTGTGCACGCCGTGGCAACTGGCGCAATTGGCCACCACCGCGGAGCCGCCCTCGGCGGCCAGTCCGTGATAGCTGTCGTTGTAGCTGGAGATGCGGTTGCCGGCTACTCCAAATTCCTGTGAAAGGCGCACGCCTTCATGGCAGCGGGCGCAAGTGGCGCGGGCCAGATTCTGTTCGCTAACCGGAGAGTTGGGATCGAGGTGGGCCTTGATGGTGTGGATGCCGTGACAATCGGTGCAGACCGGGGCCAGGCCGTTGCCCTTGGCGATTCCCTGCCCGTGAATGCTCTGCATAAAGGTCTCCGAGACCTGCTGGTGGCACTTGCCGCAGGTCTGCGGGACATTGAATTTGTAGATGGGCGACTTGGATTCGTTGGCGGCCAGAATCTCGTGCGCACCGTGGCAATCGGTACAGACGGCGGCGTTCTTGTCGCCCTTCTCGGTGGCCTTGCCGTGCACGCTCTCCTGATAGGAGTAAAAGGACTGCGCGTCCTGGCCGTTGGACTCCATGAGGAACTTCTGACCGTGGCACTTGCCGCAGGTGGCCGGGATGGCGCTGTGATTGACTGGCGATTGCGGATCGGCGGCGGGCAGAATCTCATGCGGCCCGGCATGGCAATCAACGCACTCGGCGGCTGGCGATTTGCCATTTTTGGCGGGCTTGGAATGGCTGCTATGCGCGTATGCCTCTTGCGAGTCGGCATGGCAATCGGCACAGAGAACTTTTTTGGGAGTGGCTTCGTGAACCAGTCCCTTGACGTCCTTGTGGCAATCGACGCAAGAGAAAAGCGGACCATGGATGGAGTGCTCCAGCTTCTTCTCATCGACGAAGAGGCTGACGGTCTTGCCGTTCTCTTCCGTGCTCAGCGAGGCGTCGCCATGGCAAGCCAGACAGTCGGAGTTCTTGGGCTTGTGCTGGGCGCGGGCCGTGGGAATCAATGCGGCAACCAGCATCATCGCAGTTAAAACGAGAATAAATTGCGGGAAGAATGACGTTCTTTTCACGCAACAAGAAGATGCTGTGGTGCGAATAGCGCGCTGTGATTGGAATCACAGGCTACGGTATCGCAACGCATAGAAGCCCTATACGCCCGATCGACCAATAGTGATCGAGATCTGTGGTCTCCCCTCCTGGACGCGAAATATGCGTCCAGGAGGGGGCACGGAAGTTTTTGGAGTGTGGCTCAGATGAAATAGGCGCTGAGGGTCAGCACCAACAGAGTCAGGCCGATGAGGATAGCGGTGAAGCCGACCACACGGGAGAAATTCAACTGCCAGGTTCCCGGCGCTTCGCCCAGCTTGGCTTCCAGCTTGCCCTCGCGCACCAGGCGCTGGTACTCCAGCGGACGCTTATGGGCAAACTCCTCTTCGCTCTCCACGCCGGTGAAGATCACCATATCCATGGGGAAACTGCCCGGTCGCAGGTGGGTATTGACGAAGTGAATGGAGAAGATGAAAAGGATGGCCAGCAGGCCCTCGTCGCTGTGGATCACCAAGGCTGCATTCAAGGCCCATCCGGGAAGGAAGGTGGCAAAAAATGGGGCGAACCACATGGCGTAGCCGGAGAAGCCGATGACGATCATGCCCCAGAAAACCGCCCAGTAATCGAACTTCTCCCAATAGGAGTAGCGGTCGAATTGCGGGCGGGGTCCGAGGCCGACGAACCAGCGCATGTGGCCGAAGAGATCCCGGGCGTCCTTTAAGTTGGCCACCATGGAACTGTAGCCCCAGAAGACGCCCTTCTCGCGATGAACAAAGGCGCGGGCAAAGATGTCTTTCACATGGATGAGAAAGGTCACGGTCAGCGCCAGGGCGCAGAATTTGTGAAAGAAGAGAATGGTGCCGAATCCGCCGACGAGGCCGGCAAAGCCCCGCGCCCAGATGCTCTCGCTGAAGCGCATGGGCAGGCCGGTGGCGGCCAGCACCAGGAAGGTGGTGAAAAGCACCGCGTGCATGTAGCGCTGCCCAGGGTTGAAACGCTTGAAGAATCGCCGCGGGGCGGGGGCTTGCTCCCCGTCCGGCGCAACGATTTGAGCTTGAATCTGCTCTTGATCAGGCATGCTTGCCTCCTTGTGCGGCTTTCTTCCTGATCTGGTCATAGCGCGCGCGGATCAGCCAGAGGATGGTGTGGATGATGAAGAACGTCAGCGTACCGACCAGCAGCAGATTCATGAAGAGCCGAATGAAATAGAGGGCCGGATTCAGCTTGCGATTGCGGGCGTTGGCATGGGGCTGATACTGCACGAAGCTCTTGTTGGCGCCGGCATGGCACTTGCCGCAGGTACTGATGAGGTTGGCCGAATTCACTGGGGAAAGGGGATCGGCGGTGGGCCGGACCTCGTGGGCATCGTGGCAATCCCAGCAACGCGCCGTCTGCACATAGCCGCCCAGCGAGCCCAGTTGGGAGTGGAAGGTATCGCGGTAGGTGGAGAACTTGTCCTTGTGGCAGGAGCCGCAGATGGGTGTGGACTGGGAGCGGAAGGCATCCGCGGTAGGCTGCAGAATGGCGTGGGCGGTGTGGCAATCCGAGCAGACCGGCACGTTTTTGTTGCCCGCGGTCAGCGCCTTGCCGTGCACGCCATTAAAGTAGTCGGCAGCGATCTTGGCGTGGCAGTTGCCGCAGGTGTTGGGGATGTTGGTCTTGAAGGTGGGACTCTGGGGATTGTTGCGGCTGAGAATGTTGTGCGAGCCGTGGCAGCTCTGGCAGTTGGCGGCCACCAGCAGGCCTTCCTTGCTCAGAGCATAGCCGTGGATGGAATCGATGTAATTGGGAAAGACGCTGGCCAAGCCGTGCTTCTGCGCCATGCCGTTGTTGCTATGGCAATTGCCGCAGGTGCGGGGAATGTTCAGCGGGTAGACGGCGGAGCGGGGATCACTCTTGACCACGATCTCATGTGCGTTGCCGTGACAACTGGTGCAGGGATGCTCTTTGCTGTCGGCGTGCACGCTACCGGTCAGTTGTGCCGCCTGGTCGGCGTGGCAGGTGCTGCACTGCACCTTTTTGAGATGTTCGGGGTGGGGGTATTCCTTGATGTCGGCGTGGCAATCGCTGCACTTGAGGCCGCCATGGATACTGGAGCCGAACTTTCCGGCATCCACGCCTATATTGTGCCCAGCGGAGTCTTGCATGGAGGTGTCGGCGTGGCAGGCCAGACAATCTGTTTGCGCCTGAAGGTGTAGCGACAGGGTCAGCAGCAGCGCCGCCAGACACGCGGCGAGAACGCCCAGTCGCGTGATGCGGGGCGGCGGCCCAGCGGTGAACCATACTGTTTTCAGTGCGCCTGTTTCAATTTCGGCGTCGGTCATACTGCCGTCTTCTTTCTCCGCGTGCGTTAACCAGCGCGCTTCGCGGGCCGCCCGGGGTTGAGATCGAACGCCCGCTAGGGCCCTCTCCGCAGCAGGCTACAGACTTAAGGAATCAGGCTTTAGGGCGGGTTTAGGCAGTGATCGGTATCACACCGCAAGAATGAACGCGATCCGGCCCTCTTTTCCCATAGTGTTGTGATTCGGTCGCGGCGACGGCGCAGACAGCGGTAAATAGCATGGCGGAAGGACTAGGAGAAGTCCCCACTGCGAAGCCAGGCAACAGGCCAGCAGGGGCCGGAGCCCGGGGCGGTTCCGCAAGCGCCGGGTGATAGGGGTCACTTGCCAGCGGCAGCCCTGTCCTAGAGAATGTCTAAGCTGCTTGAGGATTGTGAGAATGGCCACAGTTGTTGCCCCGGAAACCAAAATCATGTTGACTCTCCCTGGAGATGCGGTGCGTCAGATTCAATGGCGCTTTGCCGAACGATTCGATTTGCAGATGCTGGTGCAGTCGGCACGCGGCGTCGCCCGGGGTACGATTGCCCGGCTGGTCGCCGCCGGAGAGCGCAATACCCACGAATGGACTCCGGCCAAGAACGCCATGCTGGAAGAATTCGACCGCGCCGGCATCACTGCCGCTTTCATGGAGCCGGAAGAGGGCGGATTCATCGTCGGGCCCAAGAACCTGGCGCTCTCGCTGGCGGCTTTCGAACTGGCCTGGGTGGACGGCGGCGCCGCCACCGGCAGCCTGGCCGGCTTTCTGGCCCTGGCCCCGATTCACGAGCGCGGCACCGCTGAACAGATCTTTCGCTACAAGAGCCTGAGCGCGCCGCCGCAACCGGGAGAAGACCGCAAGCCGTGGCGCGGAGCCTTTGTCCTGACCGAACCCATCCCCTATGTGGGCGTCGAGACCGGCATGTTGAGCGGCAAGATGCGCGTGGCCGAGTGGAAGGATGGCGAAGAGCCCTGGCTGCAAGTGGATAAGCGCGGCCGCTTCATCACCAACATCGCCTTCGCCAACTTTGTCACCGCCGCGGTCAATAGCGACGACGAGCGCATCAAGGGCAGTTGCGTCATCATCCTCGAAGAGGGTGACGAGGGCACCTTCGACCATGGCACGGCAACCAAGAAGCTGGTGCATCAGCTCTCTTCGACCGGCGACCCCATCTTCAACCTCAAGGTTCCCGCCAGCCGCATCGTAGGCGGCTACACGGTCAAGGACGGGGTAATCGTCCCCAACTACAACCACGGCGAAGTGATCGAAGCGGTCTTCAAGCGCACCCGCGTGGCCGTGGGATTGATGACCTCGGCCAAGCTGCTCTCGGCCATCGAGCCGGTCATCCGCTACCAGCGGGAGCGCTTCCGCGGCGCCGAAGGCGCCAAACCGGGCTCCATCCGCTACGAGCAAGGCATTCAGCAACGTGAGGACGCGCTGCACCGGCTGGTGGAGGTCTGGGCCACCGGCGAAGCAGCCACCTCCATGGGCTTCGCCACCGCCCGCCTCTTCGACACCATCGAACCGATTGAAAAGCTGAAGACGGCCATGCTCAAGGAGCGCGGCATTCAGGGCGGCCGTGCCGAGATGAAGGCGCTCCGCGAGCCCGAACAGCGGGCCATCGAGCTGCTGAGGCAGGACGCGGACGATTCCCGCCGCGCCGAACTGGAAGCCGATCCGCTGGTGCAGTTCGTGCTGATGGACGCCGAAACCAACGTCATCTGCCCGGCCACCAAGCTGTGGAACACCGGTCACGGCGCCAACCTGCTGCGCGAAGCGGTCAGCCTGATGGGCGGTTACGGCATCACCGAAGACTGCCCCGGCTTCTTGGCCAACAAGTGGATGGACGCACAGCTCGAGGCCACTTATGAAGGCCCGGAAGCGGTACAGCGCCGGCAGTTGACGGTGACCATGACCAGCGAGGTCTTCCTGGCCCTGTTCCGCAACTGGACCCGAGAGATGCGGCGCATTGCCAGCGAAAAGCCCGGCACCGGCGCCTGCACCCTGGCTTCGGCGATGAACCTGTGGCTGTGGACACTGGGCTACCTGCAAGAGGCCACCGATCCCAGCGGCGCCAAGCTCTATCACGGACAGCGCCAGGGCGTGACCTTCCCCCTGGCCGATGCGCTGTGCTGGCTGCTGGCCTCGCGCTACCAGATTTTGGACGTGCTGGAACTGGAAACCAAAGGCCCGCTGGACCCGGTGGCCGCCGAGGGTCTGGACGGCACGGTGCAGTTCCTCAGCGACCTTTGCCACACCCAGGCGGCGCAGGCCGCTGGCGAAGTCTCACGCATCTGCGCCGAGCTGGTCTTCGGCTACAACTGCCACCCCTCGTGGGACGAAGAGGAGCACCGAGGGTGCTTCCTCGCAGAAGAGTTGGATGCCTATGAAGAGACCATGCCGGGAATTTCGGCGATGGCTCTGGATGTGATCGCTGTTGACGGTACGCATCCCATGAAGGCCGGCCCCTGCGCCGGTTGCGTGGGCTCGGCGGAGTTCCTGCGATTGCAAAGCAAGCTGACCACCTGTCTGAGCGGGGCGCGGCTGGCCAAGGACCGGGCCGCCGATACGGTCAGCAAGGTCATGATCCCCGAGGCGCTGGACTACCCGCAGGCGGGACCGGCGTAAGCGCTGACGCTGTTCCTTTGCTTCGCACTGCTGAAAATAAGCCATGCGAAATACGAAAGCAGATCCTTCGACTCGCGGCGCTCGCTCTGGATGACAGCGTTTTGGCGAAGGAGCTTTCAATTGTGATGACAAGGACTGTAACAGGGTACGGCTTGGGTCGTGCCGCAAAAGCCGGATCGAAAGAGCGTCGGCATTCGCCGCGGCGGAAATCGGTCGGTTGAATGAGATTTCCTCAGGGGCTAAAGCCCATAGTTTTGGACTCCTGTTTTCGGCACGACTAAAGTCGTGCCCTGTTACAAGGCCAAGATTCGACAGCTGATTATCGAGATCTTGAATTATGTCCTGCTCCGATGCAGGATACGGTCTCTCTGGCATGAGGAAGAACCATGAGTTTTGAAGAAACATCTGCCTCTCCGGCTCCTGAAATCGACCGTCCCGCGATGGAGGTCGATATTGCCTGTGCCGGATTCGGTCCGGCGACGGGCGGCTTTCTGACCACGCTGACACGCGCCTGGAACGAGAACCCCGCCGATCCCGCCTTCGAGAGCAAGGTGGTGCCGGGCATGCCTCTACAGGTGATGTGTTACGAGCGCGCCGACGACATAGCCGCCGGCGTCAGCGGCATCGTCACCCGCGGCCAGGGCATTCGCGCCAGCTTTCCCGAGTTGAACCCGGCGGAGATTCCCATGGCCGCCGCAGTGAAGCAGGAAAGAGTCTTCTACCTGCTCGACCCGGTCGGCGCCAGCCGGCGCTCCACGCTTTTGCGGCTAGGAGATGCATTGCTGAAGACGGCGGGCAAACTGGTGGGAGTGAAGGATTACGCCTTCGAACTGCCCTGGACTCCTGCCTTCTTGCACAAACATGGCGGCTTGGTGTTAAGCATGGGCCAGTTCAACCAGTGGGTGGGCGGACAGATTATGGGCGCCGGGCTGGTGCAGATCTGGCCAGGCTCACCAGTCAGAGAACCGCGGCTCGCCGGCCGCAAGGTAGAAGGACTGCGCCTCGCCGATCAGGGCGTGGACAAGTCCGGAGCTGCGTCCGACGGCTTTATGGCGGGGATGGATGTGAAGGCGCTTTTGACCGTAGTCGGCGACGGCCCGGTGGGCGCAGTCGGGCAGGCGCTCGACGAGAAGATGGGATTGCCCCACGGGCACTCCCGCGGTGAGTGGGCGCTGGGCATGAAGATGGTCATCGAGCTGCCCGAAGGGTCGGAATTGGAGCCAGGAACCGTGTGGCACAGTTTCGGCTACCCGGAGCCGGAGATTTTCGGATTTTTGTATGTGCATCCCGACCGGATGGTTTCGGTGGGTATCTTCGTCCCCTCTTGGATGAGCGATCCCAGCCGCACCGCCTATCGCTACTTGCAACACTACATTCAGCACCCGGTGCTGTGGAAGGTGCTGAAGGACGGAACGCTGCGCTCGTGGGGGGCGAAGTCGCTGGAAGAGTCGGGCAAACGCGGCGAGCCGTTCTTGGCGGGCGACGGATTTGCTCGCATCGGGGAGGGCTCCGGCTCGACCAACATGCTCACCGGCTCGGGCGTGGACGAGGCCTGGACCACCGGCGTGCAACTGGGCGAGGCGGTGATAGAACTGCTGCGTGCCGACAAGCCGTTTACAGAAGCGAATCTGAACGCCACCTATGTTGCCCGGCGGCGGGCTAGCTGGGTGGAAGCAGGCGCCAGAGAGGCGCAGAACGCACGCAACGGCTTCCACGGTGGCATGGTCAAGGGCATGATGGGCATGGCGCTGGCGGGAATGACCGGCGGCAGGTTTTCTTTTGCAGCTTCCATCGATCCGGCGTTTGGACAGATTGCACCCCAGCAGGCCGGAATCGACCCGAAAAGAGTGGAAGAGCTGGCGCGGACGGCGCAGGGTGGGGGCCGTCCGCTGCACGATGCCCTGCTGAGCGAGCGCGGCTGGCCGGAGATCGAACTCGACGGTCGCTTGCTGATCTCCCAGCAGGACGCACTGCTGATGGGTGGCAAGGTGCAGGCCAATCCTGGCTTCGCCGATCACGTGATCTTCCGCGACTCCGCCATTTGCAAGAAGTGCGGAGCGAAGACCTGCGTGGCTATGTGCAGCGGCCAGGCCATTACTCACGGGCCGGACGGCGTGCCCTTGTTCGAACGCGAAAAGTGCGTCCATTGCGGCGGCTGCCTGTGGAACTGCGGCCACTCGCCCGACGGTGTACACACCAACATCGATTTCCGCGCCGGGGCGGGCGGACTGCACTCGGCGGAAAACTGATCTTTAGCGTTATGATCGTGGAACCCAAAAAGCTGTCATCCTGAGCGGAGTGAAGGACCTGCGGTTGTTAGGGCCTGTTCACACTACCCCGGTGGGCGGCCGGGGAAGTGTGAACAGGCCCTAGTTCCATCTTCAATGTATGCCCTGGCATGTTAGGTTGAGCGTTTTTGGAGATGTCAATGATTGCGACTCAGATAAGGGAAATGCATGGATACTAGCGGTAGAAGAGTTTGGCAAGTTGGAGCAGGCGATACTGATCGTGATTATGGAGACGTTTGCCTTAAGCACGATGTGATGATCGTTGGACCGGGCGATCTCGGTCCATATTCAGAAGATGTCTATTCGGGTTACGGAGACATCAAAAATAGCATTCGTCGATTCTATGAAGCAGAAAAGGGCGACATTATTTTGCTTCGAATTGGAACCGGGCAACTGTTGGCGGTCGGGGAGCTTGCCGACGATCAGCCACTATGCCTTGATGTATTTGGGGATGTGGATGGTTGGACTCTCCAACATACAAGACGCGTCCGCTGGTTTGAAAACACCAAATTCGATTTTCCAATGACCACCTTCGGAACCCGTGCAAGAACTTTTGCTGGAGTGAACTCTGAAGCAGTTCATCGTTGGCTTAATGCGTTGATAATTGGCCCGAAGGCTACTAAACGACCATTAGCGAACCTACCTGTTGCTGGCAAATGTCTTGACATAACAGAACTGGCGAGACGACTCTTTATCGAAGGTCTAGGCAGCGAATACGTCGACCGCCTAACGACTAAACTTGCTTCCATTCAAAGAGTTGCCGCGTGGTATAAGAATGATAGCAAAAAACCCGAGAATCGTCCTTCGGAGAGCGAGACAATAAGTTATTTGGTCATTCCATTACTTTTTTCATTAGGATGGTCAGAGCAAACATGCGCGATCGAATGGAAACACGTTGATGTTGCACTATTTGACAGAATGCCTTCCTCCGATTCAAATCTTTCCTGCGTCGTGGAGGTAAAACGATTCGAGAAATCTGTTTTCAAGCCTACTGACCAAGCCCGCAACTACGCAATACAAGCAGGAAGAGAATCATGCAAACGACTGATCGTCACGGATGGTATTCGTTACGTTTTTCATCAGTTTAACGGTGAGGATTTCAAACGCGTTGCGTATCTGAACATCTTAGAGATGCGTGACACGTATGAAATTTTTGAATGCGGAGGAGCGGTTGAATCCATTCTTGGAATGGCACGATAAAACCGCAGATCCTTCGACTGCGTTTGCGCAAAGAGCGCGCAATCTCCGCTCAGGATGACATTCATTTTTATGCCAGCATTTTTTGAGATTTGGGAGCAAAGGAAGAAACAATGGCAAATGTTGTGCACATCGTGGTTTGCGCGGGGATCGTACCCGATCCGCTGCAGACACTGGAGCCTGTGACCGGCCCTGCCGGTCCGGGATTGAAGAACGAGATGGTTTTGCCCGCGGTGCTCGATCCCTGGGCGGCCAGCGCGCTCTATGAGGCCGGAGCCCTGGCCACTAAGAACCCCGGCAGCAAGATCTGGCTGGTTTCGCTTGGTCCCAAGGCCAAGTTGCAACAGGTGATGATGACCGTGGCGCAGAAGGTCAGCTTCGAGCTGGTTCCTGTGGACGGCCCCATCGGCGGTTATCCGGATGCGCATTCGACCGCCGCGGTATTGGCTGAAACCATCGCCGCACTGCCAGGCCTGGACCGAAGCAAGCTCCTTCTCTTTGGCGGCTGGGAATCGGCCTCGCGCGGAGCAGGCGTCACGCTGCAACTGATCGGCGAGTGGCTGGGCATCACTGAACAGTTTCAGGGCGTGGATCAGATTGACCTGCACGATGACGGGAGCTTCGAAGTTTTGGAGCGCGTCGAGGGCGGCAAGCATCAGGTTTCGGTCTGCTCGGCCACACCCGCGGTGCTGGGCTGGGCAACCGGCAATCTGGCCGAGCCGAGGAACAATCCGCAGGTCGGCATGGGCAATATGCGGACCATCATGCCGGCGCTGGCCAAGGCCAAAGTGGCCAAGCTGGAGGCCAATGGCCTGCGTTACCTCTCCGCCAGCCTGCCCAAGCAGCAGCGGACAACGCGCGTCGAGAAGAATATGACCCCGGACGAAATCGCCGCCGAGCTGGTCGCGTGGATAGGAGCCGAATAATGGAATCGATACTGGTACTGACCCATGTGGACGAAAGCGGCTCAGCTCTCAGCAAAGCATCTTTGGAGGCCGTTACCGCCGGCCAGGAACTGGCCGCACAGATCGGCGCAACGCTGGCCATCGGAGTCATTGGCGACGCCGCCGCACTTCAGGCGGTAGCTTCGACCGGCGCTCGTTTGCTGGCGGTTAGCGGCGAAGCGTTTGTCCAGGCTCGCTATGCCACCGACACTGCCGCCGCCGAGGCGCTCTGCCGCGCCGCCGCCGCCAGCATCGTGCTACTGCCGGGCAGTTCGCGCTTCAGTCGCATCGCCGCGGGCGTGGCGCACCGATTAGGCGGATTCATCGATACCCACATCACGGCACTTTCCGGCGCTGCGGGAATCGAGGCCACGCGCTGGTTCTATCGCCAGCGGGTCGAAGCGGTCATCAGCCGCGATAGCCGCCCCTGGTTCCTGGTGATGGATGCCGGCACGCAGAAGCCCTTTACCGGAGAAGCAGCGGCCGCTACCATCGAACCGGTTGCCGTGGACGCTCCCGCCAGCCGTACTACCGTGACCGGTGTACGCGCCCCCGAACAGGGCCAGCAAACCATCCGTCCCGACGCCAAAATGCTTTTTGTGGCCGGCGCTGGCTGGACCAAGAAACAGCCCGATGGCCAGATCCATACCGCCGAGGCCGCGGAGCTGATTATGGGCTTCCTGAGCCAGTCCAGTTCCTCGCTGGGGAGTTCGAAATCGCTGGTGGATCAGGGCGGCGAGGGGCAATCCGTGCTTCCCTTCCTCACGCATATGAATCAGATCGGACAAACCGGTGCTACTCCGCGCCACGCCAAGGGATTGTCTACCTGCTGTCACGGCGAAGAGCCGCACGTGGTGGGCTGGCGCTTCATCGGCGACCGACGCGCCATCAGCCTGGATCCCAACTGCGGCTGGACCCGCGGCAAAGCCGACGTGGTCTACATCGCCGACGCCTTCGCCGTCATGGCCAAGGTAAATGCGTTATTAGGGAATAGGGAATAGGGGACGAGGGAATAGTCCTCAGTTATCAGTTCTCCGTATTCAATTGGTTTTGAGAGGGGCGAGGGGATCATTATCGATTTCTTCGCCCGCAGTCTTTTATCGGGGCTGGAAATCGCGATCGGGACTTCAGTTCTCTGCCCTTCTCTCAATGAACGCACCAACGATTTCCGCACAAGACTCGAGAAAGTCGCGGTCTTGAGGGCCGAAGGCGGCGTCGGCATGGCTGTCGATGTCGATCTCGCCAACGATCTTGCCAGCCGCGCGGATGGGGACAACGATCTCCGAGCGGGTTTCCAGAGAACAGGCCAGGTAGCGCGGGTCAGCCTGAACGTCGTCCACGACGATGGTTAGGCCCTGAGCAACGGCGGCGCCGCAAATGCCGCGCGAGACGGGGATGCGGGTGTGCTGGGTGGGCGCGCCGACAAAGGCACCCAGTTCCAGCATCCCGGCGTCGGCGGGATCGAGCATGTAGAAGCCTACCCAGTTGTACTGGGGCAAACGGGCGATCTGCGCAACGATGAAACCCTCCAACTCGTCAAGATGCGGCGCGGTCTGGGCATATTCCGCGACAGCGGAGACAATCTGAAAAAACTCCGGATTGGACATGAATCCTAGATTAGACGACCCCACCCAGGCTGCGGCCACAGGCTCGCGCTGTGGTAGGTTGACAATGGGAGAATTTGCAAACATGCCGCCGATCACGGAGTTTATCAAGCACCACTATCGTCACTTCAACGCCGCCGCCCTGGTGGACGCCGCAGCAGCCTACAACGCCCACCTGGCCGCTGGAGGCAAGATGTTTGTCACCCTGGGCGGAGCCATGAGCACCTGCGAACTGGGCCTGTCACTGGCCGAGATGATCCGTCAAGATAAGATCCACGGCATCAGTTGCACCGGCGCCAACCTGGAAGAGGATGTATTCAATCTGGTGGCCCACGATTTCTACGAGCGCGTGCCCCACTATCGCGATCTGACCCCGGCCGACGAGGCGGCGCTGCTGGCGCGGCACATGAACCGCGTCACCGATACCTGCATTCCCGAGATGGAGGCCATGCGCCGCATCGAGAAGGTGGTGTTGGAAGAGTGGGTCAAGGCCGACCGCGCCGGAGAGCGCTACTTCCCGCACCAGTTCATGTACAAGATTCTGCTCTCGGGCGTACTCAAGGACTCCTACCAGATCGACCCCAAGGATAGCTGGCTGCTGGCCGCAGCGGAGAAGAATCTGCCCATCTTTGTGCCCGGCTGGGAAGACTCGACCTTGGGCAACATGTTCTCCGGCCACGTGATTACGGGGGATGTGAAGAACGTGCATACGGTGCGCACTGGCATCGAGTACATGATGGAATTGGCCGAGTGGTACACGGCACTGACCAAGGATGCCTCGCTGGGCTTCTTTCAGATCGCGGGCGGCATCGCCGGCGACTTCCCCATCTGTGTGGTGCCTATGCTGCACCAGGATCTGCAGCGCGAGCAAGTGCCGCTGTGGGGCTATTTCTGCCAGATCTCGGACTCGACCACCAGCTACGGCTCCTACTCTGGCGCCGTGCCCAACGAAAAAATCACCTGGGGCAAGCTGGGCGAGAAGACGCCCAAGTTCATCATCGAGTCCGACGCGTCGATCGTGGCGCCGCTGGTCTTTGCCTGGGTACTCGGTTGGTAAGAACCGCAAAAAGGGGATGGGCTTCTGTTTATTCCCTTTTTGCCTGGCTGAAGCCAAAGGCCGACGGGTGGCCGCTGCCGGCGAAATAACTCAGCTTTGCAGGGCGCCGGGCAGGATAAAGTGCTTTTCCCGGAAGAGCCGCACACAGGCCCGCACCGCCTCGGCGTCGAGTTGCAGGTCAGCCTGGCGCTCGATCTCGGCCAGCACCTGGTTCAAGGGGATGGACGGGCGGTAGGGACGGTCGGAGGCCATGGCCTCGACGATGTCGGCGACGGCCAACACTTTGGCCTCGGGCAGGATCTCTTCGCCGCGCAGTCCCAGCGGGTAGCCGGAGCCATCCAGTTTCTCGTGATGCTGGTGCATGATCTCGGCGATGGGCCAATGGAAGGGAATATCTTTCAGAATGGTGTAACCGACGTCGGGGTGCATCTTGATCACCTCGATCTCCTCGGCGGTAAGCCGACCCGGCTTGACGAGGATTCTGCTGGGAATGGAGATCTTGCCGATATCGTGCACCATGGCGGCCATGTGCAGGCCGGTGAGGCGGTCTTCGTTCCACCCTAACTCGCGGCCAATGGCCCCGGCGATCTCCGCCACCCGGCCCTGATGGCCGGCGGTGTAGGGGTCGCGCGCTTCCACGGCGGAGACCAGGGCAGAGACGATGGCCGCAAAGGCCGCCGTCAACTGCTCCTGGGCGAGGGCGTGCTTGACCCGCTCGGCCTCCAGGAGTTCCTTCTGATGCAGGGCCTTGAGCCCATAGCCGATCTCCCGCACCAGGTGCTCGAAGACGCCGATAGCCACCGGTTCGAAGGCCCGGGTGCGGTTGGCATAGACCATGAGCGCGGCTCGCCAGCCCACGTCGACCACCAGCGGAATAGTCATACTGGAACAGATTCCGAAGCGCTCCGCGCGTTCCCGCCATTGTCGATACTCCGGTTCGGCCTCGCGATCCTCCATGATCTGCAACTGTCCGCTGCGAATCGCTCTGCCGGTGGGCCCCAGACCGTCGGGATGGTTCTCGTCCCAACTGATGGTCAATCCATCCAGGTAACCGGTAGCCGGCCCAGCCGCAGCCAGGACGCGCACCAGCTTTCCCTCGCCCTCTTCGGCCACCCCGACCCAGGCCAGCACATAGATGGATTCGCGGGTAATGGCTTCGCAGATTTCATGCAGCAGACGCTGCGAGGACTCGGCGCGTACCAGCGCCAAGGCCGCGCCGGCATAGGCCGACAAAGCCCATTGGTGGGTGACCAGACGGTGTTGCTGCTTCTCCAGATCGCCCTTGTCGCGGAGAATGCAAATCACCAGCGGTTGGGCGGGGTCGACGAAAGTGGATGCGGTGGAGAGCATCACTGGCATCGCGCCGCCATCTTTGACGAGCAGGTGCAAATCCTCCATGCAGGGGCTATGTTGCGCCCCCAGACGCAAGACCGTCTCGATTCGGCCGCCTTCCTGGCCGGCAAACAAGCGCCGCAAATCCAGGCCGGCTAACTCCTGGTCGCAATACCCGGTCAGCCTCTGGGCGACCGGGTTGGCGGCGACCACCAAGCCGGTGGTGCAATCGGCCAGGAGCATCGCGTCCCCGGCATGAGTCCAAGACGCGGTAAACAGATCGGCTGATGCGGAATACGAAGATTGATCGGGCATGGTCAACCTGGGTTCGCTTGAAGCTTTGATTGCATGAGTCTAACAAGAGTCTACCCGCTTTCTCGCAACTGCGATGAAAAACCCGCTCGGGGAGACGCTAGGAATTCCCGCACCGGCAGGATGAGTGTCGGAGCTCTGCCCGGAAAGAAATGGATTGAAATTATTTTCAGCAATGCGGGCGGGCTTGCCCATGTCATATTAGACGTCATTGCGGGGCTGCTTTTCCACTAGCGGCACCCAGAAGCGGAAGCAGCTTCCCTGGGACGAAGATTGGGCCTCGATGCCGCCGCCATGGGCGATCAGGATGGCGCGGGCGATGGCCAGCCCCATGCCGGTTCCCTTGCCCATGGTGGCGCCCTTTTTGCCGCGATAGAACTTCTCGAAGATCAGGGGCAGGTCCATGGGATCGATGCCCGGTCCGCTGTCTTCCACGGAAAACTCCAGGCGGTCATGACCGTGGCGGCTGCGTAGCACGATGCGGCCGCCGACGGGGGTAAAGCGGGCGGCGTTCTCCAGGAGATGGCGGAAGACACGGCTGAGCAGGTGGGGATCGAACCAGGAGGGGTTCTCCGAACCTTCGACCTCAAGAACCACGCGGTGACCGCTGAGGACCTTGCGCGACTCCTCGACGGCCTGATCGAGCAGCGCCCGGGGATGCAGTGGCACGGCGTGGACCTGGACTACGTTAGCATCGATCTCGGCCATCTCCACGGCTTCGCCGATCAGGGCATCGAGGCGCGAGGCTTCCTCGTCGACAATGGCGGCCAGATCCTGGCGGGAGATCTCGTCCAGTCCCTCACCCTGTAGCAGGGTGGTGGCGGCGGCGCGGATGGAAGTCAGCGGGGTGCGCAGTTCGTGGGTCAGGGAGTCGATCAGGGCTGTACGCAGGCGTTCGCTCTCGCGCGCCGCCTCCATGCGCGCGGTAGCCTCGATGGCGGTGGCGCGGGTGAGGGCGATGGCCACCTGAGCGCTGACCGAGGTGGCCACCTCGCGGGAGAGTCGCGGGGGTAGCCACCCCAACGCCCCCACCGGGCGCAAGCCCAAGGTCAGAGCCATTGCCGTAATGCTGCCCGGTCCCACCAGGGTGGGATTCAATCCCTGGGTCATGGCGCGCAGATTGGCTTGAGTACTCTCCGGCAGTTCGGCGCCAGAGGTGTAGAACTGATCCTGGTCGCGCACATACAGCACCACCTCGTCGAGAGCGAAGATGCGATGAATGAGCCGGGGCAGGTCGCGGATGAGTCCGGCGGCGTCTTCGTGGAGCATCATCTCCTGGCTTAGTGCAAAGAGGCGCTCGACGTCCTCGCGGCGCTGTTCGGCCTGCAGGGTCTGGCGCCGGGCCAGTTCCGCCACTCGGCCCACTACCAAGCAACTGGAGGCGAAAGCCGCCAGCGCCACCCACTCCTGCACTCCAGCCAGACGCAAGGTGTGCAGCGGAGTGAGAAAGAAGTAGTCGAATGCCAGAGCGCAGAGGATGGCGGTAAGCAGCGAGAGGCCAATGCCGGCAATGGTGGCTGACCAGACCACCAGCACTAGAAAGACCATTGCCGCGGCGGTGGCATTGGCTCCCAGCACCACCAGAAGCCAGGTGGTGGAGAGCGCCGTCAGGGTCACCGCCAGCCAGCGCAGCGCTTCGCGCAGATGCTTGTGCACCGTGGTCTCCCTCCTTGTGTAGAATAGCGCCCGGCGGGATGATGTAATCTGCCCAAGGACGAAGATTGCGATGCCAGGCAGAATTCTGATTATCGACGACGAGCCGCAGATCACCCGTGTACTGCGCGCCGCGCTCAGCGCGCAGGGCTACGACGTGCGCACCGCCAACGATCCCGAAGAGGGTTTGCGCCTGTTTGCCGAGTGGACGCCAGACCTGGTGGTCACTGACCTGATGATGCCGGGCCTGAGCGGCATCGAGGTCTGCCGGGCGATCCGGGCGCAAGGGGCCACGCCGGTTCTGATTCTTTCCGTTCGCGATCACGAGCGCTCCAAGGTGGAGGCGCTGGACGCCGGCGCCGACGACTATGTGACCAAGCCCTTCGGCATTCAGGAGTTGCAGGCCCGTGTACGGGCCCACTTGCGGCGCGCCCCGGAGCGGACCACGGCGGCCATCGAGGCCGGCGACTTCGTGGTGGATGCCGAGGCCCACTCGATAACCGTGCTGGGCAAGCCGATCCACCTCACGCCCAAAGAATTCGATCTGCTGCTGCATCTGGCCCGACACGCTGGCAAGGTGATGACCCACCGCGTTCTGCTGACCGCCGTGTGGGGCTCGCAATCGGCCCACCAGCCTGAGTATTTGCGCGTCTTTGTCGGACAACTGCGCAAGAAGCTAGAGGCGGAGACCGGCAAACAGTACATCCAGACCGAGCCCTGGGTGGGCTACCGCTTCGTCCCCGAGGGCTGGACCGGGAACGAAGAGTAAGTTTCTGGCCCCGCTTTGTGGGAATAGCCGCAATAACCTCGGAAGCGCCCGGTTTTTCCCGGCCGGAAGCGATTCACACCACCCAGAATTGCCCTTATGCTTTATTTAGGAAACCTTTTCGAAACTCGAAGCTGCACGGGAACAGAATGATTCATGAGCGGGGAGGATTGTGCGGCCCCGCCAAAGCCGCCGGTGCGATCTTCGAACGGCCGGCAACGCAAAGACCCACCGGCGGACCTCCGCCTGAAAATGCGAGACGTGCAATGCAAGATGTCCTGATGTTGCTGTACACGGCGATCTTCTTCGGCCTGGCGTTTCTCTACGTTAAGGCCTGTCAGAAGTTGAGGTAAACCATGCAAATCGACTTCATCACCGCAACCGCTCTGGTCTTCGCTGTTTTGCTATTCGCCTACCTCACCATCACCCTGCTTTTCCCGGAGAAATTCTGACATGTCCGCCAATGGCTGGTTGCAGTTTGCCATATACTCCGCGATTCTGCTGGCAAGCGTTCGTCCGGTGGGCATCTATCTGGCCCACGTGCTGGAGGGTGAACGCACTTGGCTGGATCCAGTTCTTCGTCCCCTCGAACGGCTCATCTACAAGATTTGCGGCATCCACGCGGACCAGGAGATGAACTGGCGGGAGTATGCCTACTCGATGCTGGGCTTCTCGGCGGTAAGTTTGCTGGTGACCTACGCCATCGAACGCCTACAGCACGTTCTTCCCTTCAACCCGCAGGGATTGGCCGCGGTGGGACCGGATCTGGCCTGGAACACAGCGGCCAGCTTCACCACCAACACCAACTGGCAGGCTTATACGCCGGAAACCACCATGAGCTATCTCACCGAGATGGCAGGCCTGGCGACGCACAACTTCTTTTCCGCCGCCGCCGGCATCGTGGTGGCCGTGGCTCTGATTCGCGGCATCAAGCGGACGGTCTCGGGAACCATCGGCAACTTCTGGGTGGACATGACGCGCACCATGCTCTATGTTCTGGTGCCGGCGTCGCTGATTTACGCGCTGCTGCTGATTGGCCAGGGCGTGCCGCAGAACCTGAAGGCCTACACCCAGGCGCACACCCTGGAAGGACAGACCCAGACCATCGGACAGGGTCCGGTGGCCTCGCAGGAAGCCATCAAGATGCTGGGCACCAACGGCGGCGGCTTTTACAACGCCAACAGCGCCCATCCCTTTGAGAATCCCACCCCCTTCTCGAATTTCCTGCAAATCCTCTCCATCTTCATCATTCCCGCCGGCCTGACCTTCACACTGGGGCGGATGACCGGTTCGCCGGGGCACGGCTGGGCGGTATTTGCGGCCATGTTCCTGCTCTTCGCGACCGGATTCACCACCGTTTATTGGGCTGAGTCGCAGCCTCATCCGCTGATTCACGGGGCGGCGCAGGCGCGCACCCTGGCCGCTCCGGGCGGCAACATGGAAGGCAAAGAAGTGCGCAACGGCATCTCGGAAAGCGCGCTCTTCGCCACCGTCACCACCGACGCCAGTTGCGGAGCGGTCAGCAGCATGCACGACAGTTTCACGCCGCTGGGCGGCATGGTGGTGCTGACCAACATCATGCTGGGAGAAGTGGTCTTCGGCGGCGTCGGCTCCGGCCTCTACGGCATTCTCATCTTCGTGGTGCTGGCGGTCTTCATCGCCGGCCTGATGGTGGGCCGCACCCCCGAATACCTGGGCAAAAAGATCGAGTCTTATGACGTGAAGATGTGCATGTTGTATGCGCTGATCTTCCCGCTCATCATTCTTTCGCTGACCGCCGCATTTCTGCTCTCGCCCAACATCGGCTTGTCCAGCTTGGGCAATCAGGGACCGCACGGGCTGACCGAGATTCTCTACGCGTTCACCTCGGGCGCGGGCAACAACGGCTCAGCCTTTGCCGGCCTCAACGCCAACACTTGGTGGTACAACGTGGCGCTGGGCTGGGATATGCTCTGCGGACGCATCCTGATGATGATTCCAGTACTGGCCCTGGCGGGCAATCTGGCACAGAAGAAGAGCGTTCCGCCCTCGCCGGGAACTTTCCCGGTGAATACCTCGCTGTTTACCGTGCTGCTGGTCGGCGTCGTCGTGATTCTGGGCGCACTGACCTTCTTCCCGGCGCTGAGCCTTGGACCCATTCTCGAGCATCTGGTGCTCAAGGCAGGACAGCTTTTCTAACCGCATAGGATTGGACGAAACGGACTGTTATGGCTCATTCGCACAAGAAAAGTCTTTGGAACACCGAGATCATGGGTCAGGCGCTGCTGGACTCGGTGCGCAAGCTTGATCCCCGCGGCATGGTCAAAAACCCGGTGATGTTCGTGGTGGAAGTGGGCAGCGTGCTGACTACCGCGCTGCTTATCGACAACACCGTTCATCACCGCCCCGGCTTCGGCTTCAACCTGCAGATCACCGCCTGGCTGTGGTTCACGGTGCTCTTCGCCAACTTTGCCGAGGCCATGGCAGAAGGACGGGGCAAGGCACAGGCCGACACCCTGCGCAAAGCCAAGGGCGAGACCATCGCCCAGCGCTACAAGGCCGACAATAGTCTTGAGGAAGTGGCCAGCGGCTTGCTGCGCGCCGGCGACGTGATCTATGTAGAAGCCAACCATTACATCGCCGGCGACGGCGAGGTAATCGAAGGTGTGGCCTCGGTAGACGAATCAGCCATCACCGGGGAGTCGGCTCCAGTGATCCGCGAGGCCGGCGGCGACCGCTCGGCAGTGACCGGCGGGACGAAAGTTTTATCGGACTGGATCAAGGTGAAGATCACCTCCAATCCTGGCGAAACCTTCCTGGACCGCATGATCGCCCTGGTGGAAGGCGCCACCCGGCAGAAGACGCCCAACGAGATCGCGCTCAGCATTCTGCTCAGCGGCCTGACCATCATCTTCCTGCTGGCGGTGGTTACGCTGCAGCCCTTCGCCATCTACTCGAAGGCGCCGCAGACGGTCTTTGTGCTGGTTTCGCTGCTGGTCTGCCTGATTCCGACTACCATCGGCGGTTTACTCTCGGCCATCGGCATCGCCGGCATGGACAGACTGGTGCAGTATAACGTGCTGGCCATGAGCGGACGCGCGGTAGAAGCCGCGGGCGATGTCAATACCTTGCTGCTGGACAAGACCGGCACCATCACCCTGGGCAATCGCCAGGCTTCTGAGTTCATTCCCGCGCCAGACGTGAGCCACGAGCGGCTGGCCGACGCCGCCCAGCTCAGTTCCCTTTCCGACGAGACCCCCGAGGGGCGCTCCATCGTGGTGCTGGCCAAAGAGCAGTACAATCTGCGCGGCCGCGATCTGCACGGCATTCATGCCGAGTTTGTACCCTTCACCGCGCAAACCCGCATGAGCGGCGTCAATCTGCCCGGCTCGCGCATCCGCAAGGGCTCGGTGGACGCCATTGCGCGCTTCCTGGAAGAGCAAGGATCGTCCTTGCCCAAGAAGGTCCGGGACAGCGTAGAAGAAGTCGCGCGCCAGGGCGGCACACCGCTGGTGGTGGCCGAGAACTCCACCGCTCTGGGTGTGATTCACCTCAAAGACATCGTCAAGGGCGGCCTCAAGGAACGCCTGGCACGATTGCGCGCCATGGGCATCCGCACCGTCATGATTACTGGCGACAACCCGCTGACCGCGGCGGTGATTGCGCGCGAAGCCGGGGTGGACGACTTTCTGGCCGAAGCCAAGCCCAAAGACAAGATGGACCTGATCAAGCGCGAACAGGCCAAGGGCAAGCTGGTGGCAATGACCGGCGACGGCACCAACGACGCGCCGGCGCTGGCCCAGGCCGATGTGGGCGTAGCCATGAACTCTGGCACCCAGGCCGCCAAGGAAGCCGGCAACATGGTGGATCTGGACTCCAACCCCACCAAACTGATCGAAATTGTCGAGATCGGCAAGCAGTTGCTCATGACCCGCGGCGCCCTGACCACTTTCAGCATCGCCAACGACGTGGCCAAGTACTTCGCCATCATCCCAGCCATGTTCGCAGGAGTCTTCCCGGTTCTCAACGCGCTCAACATCATGCATCTTGCGAATGCCCATTCGGCCATTCTTTCGGCGGTGATCTTCAATGCGTTGATTATCGTGGCGCTGATTCCGCTGGCGCTGAAGGGCGTCAAGTACGAGCCCAAGGCCGCCGACATCCTGCTGCGCAACAATCTGCTCGTCTACGGCGTCGGCGGCATCGTCGTCCCCTTCATCGGGATCAAGGCCATCGACCTAGCTCTGGTGGCTCTGCACCTGGCGTAGGACGAGTGGACAGTGCACAGTGCGATTCCTCCACTACCCGGCTAGGATTCACCACTGTTCACTGATCGCTGTTCACTAACCACTGTTCACTGTTTCTTTAGGAGTCTACCGTGCAATCCGTCTGGAAGACCTCAATCCGTTTTACCCTCGTTGCCACGCTACTGCTCGGCCTGGGCTATCCCCTGTTGGTTACCGTCATCGCGGCGGTGGTATTTCCACACAAAGCGGCCGGCAGCCTGATTCTCAAGGATGGTCAGGTCATCGGCTCGGAGTTGCTGGCGCAGAGCTTCACCAGCGACCGCTACTTCCATCCCCGGCCCTCGGCGGCGGGCAACGGCTACGATGCGACGGCATCGGGCGGTTCGAATCTGGCCCAATCCTCGAAGACCCTGGTGGACCGCATTCAAGGCTCGATCAACACGCTGGCCAAGGAGAATCCCGGCAAGCCGGTGCCCATCGACCTGGTCACCACCTCCGGATCGGGCCTGGACCCTGACATCACCCCCGATGCAGCCTATTTCCAAGTGCCTCGCGTAGCCAAGGCGCGTAACCTGAGCGAGGATGCCGTACGCGCGCTGATCGCGAAAAATACCACCTCGCGGCAATTCGGCGTACTGGGCGAAGCGCGCGTCAACGTGCTGGCGCTCAATCTGGAACTGGACAAGGTCGCAAAATAAGACTGATCCCGTAACCAAATGACAATGGTGGGAGGCTTCGGCCCTCCACCATTGTTTTTTGGAACGATGCCGGCAAGCCACGGAACAAGCAGAGAGCGCCGGGTAGCGTCCAAGGCGGAAGTGAGTGTTTTTGGGATCACAAACTGTGATTTCAAAGAGTATCCATGGCGGCCGCCACGCTCTGCCTTATGCATTCACAATGCCTTGATGGTCAGCGTGCCCAGCGAATCCGGCGGCATCTCCACCACGCAGGCGCGCTCGCCGGCATGAATTTGAACCCTCTGCGGAGTGGACAATTCGTTGCGCAGTAGCGCCACCAGGGTGCGATCGGGATTCTCGAAGACCAAGGCATCGTCGAACGTTCCGTAGCCTTGCACGCGGCGCGCTCCCACATCGACAGAATGGGTAAGGTGCTTCAGCAGATAGTAGTCGTGGTTGAAGCGATAGCTTTTGGCCTCCGCATCGATTGTAACCAGAGAGTTCTGACCCCACCCCCAGGTGCTCAGGCCACCCTTGAGCGTGGAGAAATTCCAGTACATGTAGCCGTTCGCGCCGCTGCGCAGGTAATGCTTCATGAGCTGCCAGCAATAGCTGGTGTAGCTCCATGCATTCTTGCCGTCGCCGCACTCCTGTTCCGATTGGAAGAGAACGAGATTGGGATGAAGGCGATGCACGGCTGGCAGCGCATTCTTGCCTGCCCATTGCATTCCAACGCCCTGGATATAACGGGCCGCCTGCTGGTCCTTCAGAACGGTCTCCAGCAACTGCGGGTTGCCGCGCTCCATGGTTCCAAAAAAGATGGCGACGCCGCGCTTTTCCATCTCCGGACCCAGGTAGCGCAGGAAGCGGGCCAGTCCTTCCGGCGTCCAAGTGCAACTGGGGAAGTTCTGCGCGGAATTGAATTCGTTCTGGGGCATGACCATGCCGATGCCGATTCCCTCGGCTCGATAGGCGTCGATAAAGCGCCCGAAGTAGCGTGCATAGGCCTCAAAGTAGCGTGGCTCCTGAAGAAAGAAGTCTTCGCCTTCGCGACCGATCTGATCGGGACGAATGCCATTGTCTTTCCAGCCGGGAAAGGACTTGGCCTCGGCATAGAAACGATTGCGCTTCATCCAACTGGGCGGCGTCCACGGCGAAGCCCACAGGCGCAGATTGGGCTGATGACGAAGCGCCGCCTGAATAAAGGGGACCAGGGTCCTGCGATCATGGTCGATGGCGAAGTGCTTCAACTGGAAGTCGCCATCCTGCTCGTCGTAGCTGTACGCCTCGGTAGCGAAATCGTTGGCGCCAATGGGCATGCGGCAATAGTTGAAACGGGCGCCAGCGGCGGGATCGAAGAATTCGTGCAAGACCGCCTCGCGATCTGCTTCGCCGAGCGCCAGCAGCGAGGTCCAGCCCAGTTCATTGAAGCAGGCCCCGAAGCCCTGCATGATCTGTTCCGGCTCATACGGGGAAAGAGCTTGCGCAGTATCGATGCTGAGATCCAGCATGGTCCAGTCAAACGACGGCTTATAGAGTGCCGCCTTTTTCCAGGGCTGCGTCTCCGTGGTGGTCACAAAGGAGGCGTGCGCATCATCCAGGGGTTGCAGAGGAAAGCTCTGCGAATGTGCGAGCGGAGATTGTGCCCCGGTCAGAGCCACTGCCGCCGATACCTGAAGAGATCCCTTGAGGATCTGGCGCCGATTCCATTGCCTGGTCGTCATCACTCCCTCTCAATGCGATCAACTTTACCACCGGGAATCGATCTCCATCTACTCGGGCGCAGATTCATTGGCTTCGCCATCGACCAGCATCTGTGCGTCGGCAAAGCGATAGCCGACATAGACGTCGGTGAGCAGGTAGACGGGGTTGGAGGGATCGTCCTCGATCTTCTTGCGCAGTTGGCGAACGAAGGTGCGCAGATATTCGACCTCTTCGCGGCAGTCGGCGCCCCACACGGCGGTGAGCAGCTTGGCGTAGGTGACGACGCGGCCGGCGCGGCTCATCAGGCAATGCAGAATGTCGAACTCCTTGCGCGTCAGGTGTACCGGCTGGCCGCGTTTGGTAGCCACGTGCTTGACGGGATCGATGCAGATTTCGCCGATCTCGATGGGCGCGTCCTCGGGGCGCACCGGAGCATGGACGCGGCGCACCGCGGTGCGGATGCGGGCGATCAGTTCGCGGGTGCTGAAGGGTTTGGTGACGTAGTCGTCGGCGCCGGCTTCCAGGGCCTCGACCTTCTCTTCTTCGCCGTCGCGCACGGTGAGCATGAGGACGGGCAGGCGCGGGGCAAAGGCACGGATGCGGCGCAACGTCTCGAGGCCCCCGATGCCGGGCATATTGATGTCGAGCAGAACAACATCGTGGGCTGCCGCCCGCAGGGCTTGCAGTGACTCTTCACCGCGCGAGGCCTCGGCCACCTGAAAGCCCAACTCCAGAAGCGGGGCACGCAGGGCGCGGCGGATCGCCGGTTCATCGTCGACTAAGAGAATGCGGATGGCTGGTTGCTGCATGGTCAACTCCTTGTTTCTATATTGGCGGGAATGGAAGCAAAAAAGGTGGTTCCTTCCACCTCGTCGCTGTTAACCCAGACGTAGCCACCGTGAATGGAGGCGGCGCGCTTGGCCACGGCCAGGCCGATGCCGGTGCCGGCGGCGCGGCTGGCGTTGGTCGAAGAGCGATAGTAACGGTCGAAGATGCGCTCGCGATCCTCCATGGGGATGGCCGGACCAAAGCTGTGCACGGAAAAGATCACTTCACCTTTGGACCGCGCCGCGCCAATGGTGATGGTGGTACCAAAGATAGAGTACTTGCAGGCGTTGTCGATGTACTGGGTCAGCAGCATTGAGATCAGTTGCCGGTCGCAGGTGAGAGAGAGGTTCTCATCGGGCAGATCGACGATCACTTTCATACTGGCCAGACGGTCGCGCAAACTGGCGATGACTTCGTCGAGAATGCCGGCTACATCGGCGGGCCGGGCGTGGAGTTTGACCTCGTCGCCATCCAGACGCGCGGTGGTCAGCAGGCGGGTGGTCAAATCGTTAAGCAGTTCGGCCTGTTCGCCGATCAGCGCCACCAGATCGGCCTGCCCCGCGGAGAGCTTGCCCATCTCGCTCAACCCGGTGCTGGCGGCACGGATGGCAGTGAGCGGGGTCTTGTACTCGTGGGCCAAGCTGTCGAGAACTGTGGCGCGGAGCTGTTCCGTTCTGCGCTCGGTTTCGATGCGGCTCTCATTGGCAAAGGCGCGATAACGGTCGAAGGTGAGGGCGATCAGCGAGGCGATGGCGTTGTTGGTCAGCGGGCTGGTTTCTCCGCGCACCACCAGGCTGCCCACGGGAACCGTGCCCAGACGGACCACGCGGCGGCCCAAACCGGTTTCGGGGTCATCGTCGGAGGTCTCGAAGTAGTAGACGTTCTGGGACAGTTCCTGGGGGCTCTCCTGCCAAATACCGGCCTGATAGATTTCATGCAGATCGGCGTCGAATACGGCCACCGCTTCCAGTTGGAAGATCTCGTGCACCAGTTCGGCCAGTTGCGGACCCGGTTCCATGTGCAGATTCATCTGTAGGGTGCGGCGGGTGAACTCGTAGAGGTCGTGCATCTGGCCGCCCCAGGACTCGGCCTGTTTGGCGTGATCCGTCACCCGCGAGGAGAGCCGGCTGACCACCAAAGCCACCAGCAAAAACACCATCAGCACCACCGAGTTCAGGGGGTCGGCGGCAGGATTCGATTCGGGATGGCGAGCGGTAAAGATGCTGTGCATCAGCACCGCCGAGAGCGAGACAATGGCCGCCTGCCAGAATCCACACAGTAAGGCAATTGGCACCACCACCAGCAGATACAGCAGCACCGCAATGGGCAGCAGCCAGCCCGACCAATGCGCCAGCGCCGCCACCAGCACCACAGTGAGGATTCCCAGGGCGCACTCCAGGGAAAACAACAACAGGAAAGTACCTCTGCCGCGCAGGCTTCGCGCGGCCAGTGCAGAGCGAATCATCGTTGTAGGACTGGAGGAAAACATCGCTGGGCCTTTGTACGGCACACATTTCGCGGCATGATTGTGTACCACGATTTTAGCAGGTTGGCGGTTGCTTTCCCGACGCCGCTAGGCGTCGTGGCCATCGTATGTCTCTTCCCCATTTCCGGCCCAGCCGGACAAAAGAAATGGAGGCGCAGGAAAACTTTTTTCGATCCTCATTCGTTCCTTATGCTCTTTTTGCGTTACTAATATCAACCCGAAGGGAGTCGTTTCCCAGGGTTTCGATCATCGCGGCAAGATTTTTACCGTGTCAGTGATTGGTATTCCAGATGCGCCGATCTTTCTGAGACAGGACGCTCATAGAAGCGCCCACCCTGCCCGCAAACGGGCTGAAATCGTGGTTCGACCTACTACCCACACCCTTTATGGAGGAAAAATGCCGATGAATATGAACCCCAATCGCATTCTGCACACGATAGCCGGAGCTGCCTTGGCAATCGCCCTGACGGCTGGCGCACAGACACCGGCTATGCCCGCTCCAGCGGCGGCTCCCGCTGCTCCCGCGGATGCAGCACCCGCGCCGCTCTCCACCTTCGTGCTAACCGGACCGCTCACTTGGCTTCCCCCGGCAGTCTTCGATGCCGGCCCTTTCGGCAAGCTCTCGGTGAACGGCATTCTGACCGGTTATGCCATGGGCCAGAACAGTCCCATCCCAGGAGACGACACCAAGCAGGCCACGCTCAGCAATGGGGAAATCTTCATTCAGAAGGCAGACGGAAAGGTTCAGTACTACATTCAGGCGGGCGTTTACACCATGCCGACGCTGAGCGTTCCGTTTGTCAACGCCCAGAATACCGTAAGTAATACTTACGGACCGGTCCCGGTCGCTTACCTAAAGCTGCCGATGGGAAAGACCACCCAATTCCTGCTCGGCTCTCTGCCTACGCTGATGGGTGCCGAGTCTACCTTTACCTACCAAAACTTCAACATCGAGCGCGGCATTATCTGGAATCAGGAAAACGCTATCAACCGCGGCCTGCAAGTGAACCAGACGCTGGGCAAATACCTCACCGCCTCCGCCAGTTGGAACGACGGTTACTATTCCAACCGCTACTCGTGGCTAAGCGGCTCTTTGACTTATACCAAAGGACCTCACAGCCTGGTGTACGACGGAATGGGGAACCTGGGACAGACCAAGTTCCAAACCGCGGCCACGCCAATACAGAACAACGGCTATATGCACGCGGTGATCTACACCTACAGCAAGGGGCCATGGATCGTTTCGCCGTACTTCCAGTACGGCAATCTGCCCACCAATACAAAGGTTGGCGTTGCCAAGGGCACATCCGCAACTGGCGGCGCATTCAATGTCAGCTATGCCGCCAAGAACGGATTCTCGCTTCCTGTTCGCGTGGAATACCTTACCAGTTCGGGAAGTGCAACCGACGGGTCGGTCAATCTGTTAGGCTTTGGCGCCGGCAGCGCGGGCACCACGTTCACCGTGACACCCACTTATCAGAAGGGCGGATTCTTTGCCCGCGCAGATCTGGCCTTTGTGAGTGCCTCCAACACCACTGCGGGAGATGTCTTCGGCAAGGCTGGAACCGACACCAGTCAGTTCCGGACTGTAGCTGAATTCGGCTTCATCTTCGGCAGTAACATCGTCAAGAAATAGAGGCGTCAAAGCGCCCAACGGTATTTGCTTCCATTTCCCAGATCCTGCCACAGCGCACCTTTCAGCCGTCCTGCCTTGGGGTGGGTACGGCTGGGGTGTGCGCGAACACAGCTTTGAAAAAACCACGGTTTTTTGTGCTTCCTGATTCCATCCTTATCGCCTCGCCACTACATTCAAGCTATCCCCTCCGCATCGAATGCGATTGCGAGTGTGGATCAACACTATGCATTTCCCGGGGGCCAGCCGCCGGGAGCAGCCAAAGATCACGATCCAGGAGAATGCTCATGGCAGATCAAAAAGCACCTCAGATGCAGGCCACCCTGGGCCTTACCGGGCTGACCAGCAACGCAATGGCCCTCATTGCCCCCGGCGCCTTCCTATGGCTCACCTTCTACATCCAGGCCACCACCGGCACTACTGCTCCGGCCATGTGGCTGGGCATCTTCGGGGCACTTCTGCTCTGTCTGGCCACCGCCGTGGCTTACGCGGAGATCTCCAAGCTCTATCCCGGCACCGGATCGAGCTACTACTACGCCGAGCAGGCGTTGCTCTCCCAGGACAAGATGTTCAAGTACGCCCGCGTGGCCAAGTTCATCGTTGGCTGGGGCTCGCACCTTTACTACTGGGTCTATCCCGGCGTGATGGTGGCCACCACCGGCATCTTTATTGGCTACGTGGTCGGCTTTCTCTACCCCAACATCATGAGCGGTTCGAATCCGGGACCGTTATTCATGGCGCTGATCGCGGTGGTCTTCTCGTTCTTTGTCGCCTGGATCGCCTCCAAGGGCGCAGGCGCCTCGACGGCGGTCAACCTGGCCATCAACATCATTCAGATCTCGGCGCTGTTGGTCTTTAGCGTGCTGGCTATCGGTTATCGCACCAGCCACCCGGCGGGTACGGCGGCCTACCAGTATGACGGACAGACCCTGGCGACCTACGACTATCAGTTCGCTACCGACAAGACCGGCGCGGTTCTGCGCGATGCATCGCAGGCGCCGCTGCCCTTGCTGGATGCTGCCGGCAAGAAGGTTCCTTTCACCATCGACTATCCCGAGAAGGATTCCACCGGCGCCTTTCTCACTCACACCTCGGCCGCCTCGGTGATTTCACCGCACAAATTCAGTTTCTTGTTCATTCAGGCCACGGTCGCCATCCTGATTCTGGTAGGCTTCGAATCGGTCACATCGATGGGAGGCGAGGCTAAAAACCCCACCAAACACATACCCATCGCGGTCATCTCCTCGCTTTTGATTCAAGGACTGGTGTGCTACCTGATAGAGTATTTCGCGGCCAACTACTTCCTCAACTCAGGGTATACGATGGCCAGTGCATCGAGTTCCGCAGCGCCCATCGGGGACATGATGATCATCGTCGGCGACGGTCTGCTGGGCCACGGCAACGGCAAGTTCTTCATGCTGGCCGAAGCCTTCACGGTCTTCCTGGCACTGATCGGCACCACTCTGAGCTGCATGAACACCGGCGCCCGGGTCACCTACGCCATGGGCAAGGACGATGAAGCTCCCGAACACTTCGGCATTCTGCACGCCAAGTCGCTCAGCCCGCGGCGGGCCATCTGGACGCTGGCTGTCATCTCCGCGGTCATCGGCGTCATCGCCGTCTCGCTGGTCTTCGGCGATGCCGGTGCACCCACGGATGCCGCCATTGCGGCGCTGCCACATGGCATCTTCTCCAATTGGGGCTATCTCTCCCACGATCAACTGGCGGCGCTACCCAACTCGCTGCTGACCATCACATTGACCTCCAACTTTGGCACCTTCATTCTCTACGCGCTGAGCTGCTTCCTGTGCATGGTGGCCTATCACAAGCGGCACGACTACAACTTTGTCCGGCACACGCTGATTCCCGGCTTCGGCCTGCTGGCCAACCTGGTATGCATGGCCTTCTACCTGATCAGCCCGGTCTTCGGCCTGGGCACCTTCAAGGAGCCGCTGCTGGCCCTTGGCATCTCGGGAATCTGGGGCATCTACGGGGCCATCTACTTCATTCGCTCTTCCAAGGCCAAGGGCAAGTCGATTCTGCTGGAAGCCAAGTAGCCGCGGCGGCCTCTCACCAGCCAATTGCAACCCATCGGGTGGCGCTCTTTCTTCTCTCCTCACCGAGAGCCAGGACAGAGAGCCACCTGTTGGCGCTTTCACTCCAAATGCTTCACAATCGGGAGAGCCTCTTTGCCGCACCCAGGCGGAGAGCGCACCAGGCGGCGGCGCCCATGCTCGACGTACAATTCGGCCAGGCCAGCGATTTTGGCAAAGTTCGCACCAACAACGAAGACGCGATGGGATCGTTTCTTCCCACCTCGCGCAAGCAGGGCCGCACCCATGGCTATCTCTTTGCGGTAGCGGACGGCGTGGGTGGGATGGACCTCGGCGAAGTGGCATCGGCCACCGCCGTCAAAACGCTGGTCGACGAGTTTCCTCAGGCGCCAAGCGGCGCCATGCTGATGAGCCTGCTGCCGCGGCTGGTGCAGCAGGCCAATGCTGCGGTTCACGACTGCACACTCTCACCGGAGTATCGCGGCAAAAAGATGGCCACCACCCTGGTCTGCTGCGCGCTGCGCTACGATCAGGCGGTGGTCTGCCATGTGGGTGACTCGCGCTGCTACCTCATCCGCAACCGCCAGACCAAACAGATCACCCAAGACCACACCTGGGTCAACGAACAGCGCAAAGTGGGCCTGCTCACCGCCGAAGAAGCCGCCACCTCCGACGCCCGGCACGTACTCATACGCTCCATCGGGCCGGAGATGTTCGTCTCCCCGGACACCACCGCCATCACTCTGCAGGCAGGCGATCACCTGGTGCTCTGCTCGGACGGTCTGCACGACGAGATGAAGGAAGAGACCATCGCCGAGATTGTCTCGCAAAAGAAAAGCATCGCCGAAATCGCCAGCGAACTGGTGGCGCGCGCGGTGGAGATCGACGGCAACGACAACACCACTGCGCAGGTCATCCGGGTGCGCGCCGTCGAGCAGGTGGGCATGTACCGGGGACGCCCCTACCGGCTCCCCGCTTGAGTCGCGACGCGCCACGGTTTTGAAAAACTTTCCCGCGCCCTTGCTCACCTTGCCCTGTTTCCCTATACAGTGAACAAAGATTCTGCCCCTGGAGCATGACCGACAATGGGTTACCACAACACTTTGGATACCGGCGCCAAGCTCGATTACTATCTCATCGAGTCGCATATTGCCCGCAGCGGCATGGCGTCGATTTATCGCGCCATCGACCAGCGCGACAACCGCGTGGTGGCCCTCAAGATTCCCCACCCCGATCTGGAAGCAGATCCCATCCTCTTTGACCGCTTTCAGCGCGAGGCGGCCATCGGGGAAAAGCTCGACCACCCCATGGTGATGCGTGTCTACGGTGGCGAGGAGCGCTCCCGCATCTACATGGTGATGGAGTGGTGCGAAGGGCGGCTGCTACGTCAGATACTCGACGAGGGACCCATCGCCCGGGAACGTGCCCTGCACATCGCCGGCTCGGTTCTCGACGCGCTGGATTACATCCACTCCCAGGGAGTGGTGCATCGCGACCTGAAGCCGGAAAACATCATGGTCGACGAGCATGACCATATCAAGCTGATCGACTTTGGCATCGCCGGCGATGCGGCGGCGCGGCGGCTGACCTATGCCAACATTACCGCAACCCTAGGCACGCCCAACTACATCTCGCCGGAGCAGGTGAAGGGCAAGCGCGGCGACAACCGCTCCGACATCTACGCCATGGGAGTGATTCTCTACGAGATGCTCAGCGGCAAGCTGCCCTTCACCGGACCCACGCCCATGGTGGTGATGAACGAACGGGTTCTCAACCACCCTATGCCGCCCACGGTGGCCGATCCCACCATCACTTCGCAGTTGCAAGAGGTACTCTACCGCGCCCTGGAACGCGACCCCAAGAACCGCTACGCTCATGCCAGGGAGTTCAAGAACGACCTCGAACACTTGGACCAGGTGGGGATCGAGGACCGCCCCGAGTTACGCGACTGGCAGAAACGCAAGTCCCATCTCACCCGAAAGGTTTTCTACTACGGCGGGCTGGCGCTGATTCCTGTGGCTATTCTGCTGCTCATGATCCTGCTGGCACACCGCCATTGAGTAATGCCTATCGACGACTGCCCCAGGGCATCTCACCCATCCCCGCCGGAAATCTTGACGTAATCTTTATGCCCCAGACTCTATGCTCTGGAAGAGTGTCGAAAACCATTTTTGCTTGAGGGAGATTCATGACGAAGTACAAACTCGAATACATCTGGCTTGACGGCAAAACGCCCGTCCCCGAATTGCGCGGCAAGACCCAACTCAAGTCCTTTGCGACCGAACCCACGCTTGCCGATATCCCCGTTTGGGGCTTTGACGGCAGCTCGACCATGCAGGCGGAAGGCAAGAAGTCCGATTGTGTCCTCAAGCCTGTCGCGCTGTATCCCGATGCCAGCCGCAAGAGCGCATTCATTGTTCTCTGCGAGGTCATGCATCCGGATGGCACCGCGCACTCGACCAACGCCCGCGCCACCATCGAGAACGATCCCGACCTTTGGGTAGGCTTCGAGCAGGAGTACTTCCTCTACAAGGACGGTCGTCCGCTGGGCTTCCCTCAGGACGGGCATCCGAAGACCCCGCAGGGACCGTACTACTGCGGCGTCGGCTACAAGTACATGGGCAGCATCGCCCGCCAGATCGTGGAAGAGCACCTGGATCTCTGCCTTGCCGCCGGCATCAATCATGAAGGCATCAACGCCGAAGTCGCCAAGGGACAGTGGGAATTCCAGGTCTTTGCCAAGGGATCGGCCAAAGCCGCCGACGACATGTGGACCGCCCGCTATCTTCTGATGCGCCTCTGCGAGAAGTACGAAGTGGACGTCGAGTTCCATTGCAAGCCCATCAAGGGCGACTGGAATGGTTCCGGCATGCACACCAACTTCTCTACTAAGCACATTCGCGAAGTTGGCGGCAAGGAGTATTTCGAAGCCCTGATGAAGGCCTTTGCCGACAACGTCAGCGAGCACATCGCGGTTTATGGGCCGGACAACCACTTGCGTTTGACCGGCCTGCACGAGACCCAGGCCATCGACAAGTTCAGCTACGGCCTCTCGGATCGCGGCGCATCCATCCGTATGCCCGTCAACTTCGTTAAAGACGGCTATAAGGGATACCTGGAAGATCGCCGTCCCAACTCCGAGGGCGATCCCTACCAGATCGTTTCGCGCATTCTGAAAACGGTCAATCTGGTTGCCAAGGCCTAACCGATCGCGCTGCGCATCACTTGATGCGGGCTTTACCATCAAGGGCGGCAGACCACACGGTCTGCCGCCCTTGCTTTATTCAACCGGCCAGATTGGATTGCGATCTTGCATCCCGCCCTAGGCGCAAAAACAACAGCGCGGCGAGGGTAGGGCACCCACATTTGTCGCATCGCTTTCTGGCCGGATCAATAACTTCTTACGCAATTTCTCAGTCGATGGTTTGCTCCAGACGCAGATCGCGGCTAGAGGCGCCGACGCTCAGGGTGCGCTTGCCGCTGGCGACGACCCACTTTCCTTCTTTGGTTGACCAGTATTCGAGCTGGCGCGGAGCTACGTGGACAATCACGTCCTTTGTCTCACCCGCGGCAATCGCTACGCGCTCGAATCCGGCCAGCGTCCGCACCGGAAACTGCACCCCCGTCGGAATCTCGCTGGGCGCGCCCAGATAGACCTGGGGAACCTCATCCGCACCCATGCCGCCAGTATTCTTGATGGTCACGTGCACATCGAGTCCGCCGTCGGCGGCCTTCTCGACCTTCAAGCCGAAGTAGGCGAAGCTGGAATAGCTGAGACCGTGGCCGAAGGCGAAGAGCGGATCGATCTTCTCCTTCTCGAACCAACGGTAGCCCACATTCACGCCTTCGCTGTAAGTAGTTTTGCCATCCACGCCCTTCTTGGAGCGCTCGGGATAGCGGGGATCGGTGGCGGGGTAGTCCGCGAGGCGCTTGCCCCAGGTCACGGGCAGGCGTCCAGCGGGACTGGTCTTGCCCAGCAGCAGGTTGGCCGTGGACCAGCCGCCTTCGTCGCCCGGCCACCACATCTGCAATACCGCCTTCACCTTGTCGACCCAGGGCAGGGCCACGGGCTGGCTGGTGTTGAGCACCACGATGGTGTTGGGATTGACAGCGGCGATCTCTTCTACCAGCTTGTTCTGCTCGCCGGGCAATCCAAAGACCGGTTGCAGACGAGTCCAAACGAAGACCACGGCAACTTTGGCGCTCTTGGCTGCGGCGATGGCTGCTTCATAGTCGGTCTGGCGCTGCTCGGGGGTGTACCAGTTGAGCCGCACCTGCACGGGCGAGTTGGAGGAATCGGGTGAAGTGCTCACCACGATCTCGTGAGGACCGGCGGTCAACTCCACCGGACGGCGCAGGTTGTCCAGATGGTCGGGGGTGGGAACCACGTTATCCTGGTTGGCTTGCAGGATGTCGCCATGCACGCCGCCCTGGGAGGCACCGGTAGCGGCCAGCGGTTTGCCGTCGAGTTCGATGCGGGCGTTGGTTCCCAGAGCCTGCAAGTAGAGCCAATAGGTTCCTGCATGGGGCGGGTTCAGCTTGCCCTTCCACACCACGGCGGAGTTGGGCGGGAGAGCATTGCCGCCGGCAACGGTGAAGTCGATCTGGCTGTTGCTCACAGCCGCGCCCGAACCGGTGCGCAGCAGGCCCGGCTGGCCGTCGTGGCTGAAGGCGCTGGCGGGAATCGTGACGCCATTCATATCGTCATTCACAGCAAAGCGGATGTGGTCGTTGCCGGAGATCTGCTTCATCGCTTGCAACGGGCCGACTTGGCGTTCTGGCAGGCCCACCGAGCGCTCGCCGTTGATGCCGATGGCGTCCACAAGGGCGGCCGTTGGCCCGATCAGCACCACCGAATCGAGATCCGCAGCCTGGAGCGGCAGGGCACGATTGTCGTTCTTGAGCAGCACCGCAGCTTCTTCGCCAGTTTTCTCGATGATTTTGGCGTTGTCTTCGATGGACTGGGGGGTAACCTCATGCTTGGAGAGGCCGTCCAGGTAGCCAAAGCGCACGATCTCATAGAGCACATGGCCGGCGGCGCGCGTGATCTCGGCCTCGTTGACACTGCCGTCCTTGAGCGCCTGCGGCATCTTCCGGGGATCGAGCTGGACGCCGAAGTCGCCGCCATCCCAAACTGCGGGCTGGGGCTCCTCAGGAATATGTCCACCGAACATGTCGGTCATGTCATCAAGGCCCTTGGCCTTAGCGGGGGGCACGGGGCGGTCGTCGAAGAAGGAGGGAATGGAAAATCCGCCGTCATCCCGCGGCATCTGCCCCGGCATCTCCATGTCCAAGCCGGCGTTGATGAAGTTGACCGCGTGGACCGCGCCCCAGTCGGAGGTGACAAATCCTTTGAAGCCGATCTCCTGGCGCAGAATCTGCGTCAGGGTGGATTGGTTGCCGCAGGCAAAGGTGCCGTTGAGGCGATTGTAGGAACACATGATAGAAGCTACACCGGCTTTGACCGCGGCATCAAAGGGCGCCACGTAGACCTCGTGCAGGGTCTGGTCGTCGATGAAGGTGCTGGTGCCGTCGGAGTCGTAGCCAACAAAATGCTTGACCTGAGCCATGACGTGCTGCGATTGAATGCCGCGAATCTCCGCAGCACCCATCTCGCCGCTCAAGAAGGGATCTTCACCAAAAGTGTTGAAGCCGCGTCCGAACTCCAGATCGCGATCGATGTTGACAAAGGGTTGCAGGCTGATGTCGATGCCCAGGGCACGGTCTTCGCGGCCGATCACCAGGCCGTTGGCCTCGGCGCTCTTACGGCTGAAGGTGGCAGCTACGCCCATGGTCGCTGTCTCCGCTTGCGAGGGATGGCGGGTAAGCACCCCTGGAGGTCCGTCGGCCAAACGCAATCCAGGGATGCCCAGGCGGGGAATCCCGGCCAGATATCCGGCCTGCCCTTGATAGACTTTGGGATCTTCCCGGGCTCCGTGGATCAGCGTCAGCTTCTCCTGCAAGGTCATCTGACTGAGCAGTTTGTCGACCCGCGCGTCGCCGGTGACCACAGCCACGCTCTGCGCCGCCATCTCGCCGCTCAGCAACAGCGCCGCAGCAGCTATACCCCACGCGGCCACTCCGGCCACGCTCTGCAATTTCAATCTCTTCACGTCTCTCGGCTCCCTGCTCGGAATTCGCAAGAAAAACAGCCGCAAACAGGCCGCGGCAATCCTTCTCACCCCGGTTGGATAGGCTTAAGGGAATCGTTTGTCTCAGCAAACGGGCTCCACGGCCCAACTCCAGGCAAGCCAGTTTAGCCCGCTGGGCACATCTTTGACCGTGAAACAGAAGGGACTTAACTATTCTTAAGATTTCAGAATGGAAACACCCTCGCGCGGTCTTCATCCGGTCTTTCCCGGGCGGTATTAATCGTCTGATTTTATGGATCTTGCCTTTAAACAGTGTCGAGGTTTCCAACCTTGCACCAGAAGGACGAAATGCAGCTTCTTCGACACCGCTGAACTCTGCACAACATGACAACTAGGCTAGGGCCCGAGGCTAGCGATCCCCGGCTTGAGCGATGGGTGGGGGCAACTCGCGCTCCAGGCCAGCGGCGATCAGGTCGGCACGCAGCTTCTCGACCGTCGAAAACAGCAGCGCCTGCATTCCCAGCATATGGGCGGCGTCGATGTTGACCTGCTTGTCGTCGAGGAAGAGGGATTCCTCTGGAGCGACACCGAGCAGCTTCAGTATGTGGCGATAGATCTCCGGGTCGGGCTTGGCGATGCCCAACTGATAGCTCCACACTTGTGCATCGAAACGATGAATCCACTCGAACTCGCGGGCGATGTTCTCATGCACCGCGTCGCCCATGTTGGAGAGGATGCCGGTAAGCAGACCGCGCATTTTGAGTTGCTGCTGCCAGGCCAGCATGGCTGGGTTGGCGGTGGTCCACATGCGCGCGTCCCACAGGTTCAACGCTTCGATCTCGGCCGGTCCTAGCTGGTCTTGCAGATGGGCGTCGCGGACGATCTTCTGCCAAAAGGCGATTCCGGTCAGCTTGCCCTCATCGTAGGCATGGCGATCGGCCCAATAGTGCTGCTCGAAGCGCTCCACTGGCAGGCCGGTGATGCGCACCATGGCGGCGTGGGCTGCGGGGTCGGGGTTGCCGGTCAAAACCAATCCGTAATCGAAGACAACTGCGCGTAATGCCAAAGATCCCCCCACGGCTCCCATGTATTGTGAAGAAGGCAGCCTCTTTCTATTCTGCACGACGACGCCGTGGACAGTTTTACGCTGCGTGAATCTGCGCTTGAATGCAGGTCTCGCTGGACACGGGAGGGTAGCTGGCTGGAGGCTGGAAAAACGGGAGCGGCAGGCGCACAGATGCGATTTTCACAGCGAACCAACTGGAATACGGAAGAGAGCGATTTGTCTCGAGCCCACCGCCGGCGGCTGGCGGCGGGTTTGCCAACCGCTGACCTGACCGCCTCCAACCCCACGCGCTGCGGGTTCGAGTACGATCCCGCACTGCTGGCGGCCCTCGCCGATCCCCAGGCGCTGGACTACGACGCCCAGCCGCGGGGCATGATCGGGGCCCGGCAGGCGGTCTGCGATTACTACGCCAGTCACAGCGCCACGCTGCACCCCGAGCAGATTGTGCTCACCACCAGCACCAGCGAGGCTTACAGCTTTCTCTTCCGTCTGCTCTGCGATCCCGGCAGCGAGATCCTCATTCCCCAACCCGGCTACCCGCTCTTCGATTTTCTGGCCGGACTGGATGACATCAAGTTAAAGCCGGCCCCGCTGGTCTACGACTACGGATGGCAGATCGACATCGAGGGCTTTCGCCGCGCCATTACCGCGCAGACCCGCGCCATCGTCCTGGTCCACCCCAACAACCCCACCGGCCACTTCACCAAGGTGGAGGAGCGCGAAGAACTGGCTCGCCTTTGCCGCGAGCACGATCTGGCGCTGATTGTGGACGAGGTTTTTCTGGACTACGGCTTTGCCGAAAGGCCGTTTACCTTCGCCCAGGGCCTGGAGGGCGTACCTGTCTTTGTGGTCAGCGGCATGAGCAAGATTGCCGGATTGCCACAGATGAAGTCGGCCTGGATAGTTGTTGCTGGGCCAGAAGCCGCAACCGCCCTCGACCGGCTGGAGGTCATTGCCGACACCTTTCTCTCCATGAACGCCCCAGTACAGTGCGCCTTGCCCACCTGGCTGGAGGGGCGGCACCGAATCCAGCAGCAGATTTGCAGCCGGGTCGCCGCCAATCTGGCCGAACTCGACCGCCAACTAGCTGAGCAAACGCTGATTCAACGACTTGAGGTCGAGGGCGGCTGGTACGCGGTGCTGCATATTCCCGCCCTGGAGCCGGACGAGCAGACCGCCTTGGCGCTACTCGATGCGGGCGTCTGGGTCCATCCCGGCCACTTCTTTGCCATGCCCCCCTCGGGCTGGCTGGTGGTGAGCATGCTGGGCCCCGAAGCGGAGTTTCAGCGTGGAGCGAAAATCCTCCTTCGGCAGCTTTCGCGGCTCTCGATGCACTATTGATCCGGCTAGGGTGGGTTGCGAGGTTGCATCCCACCCTAGCCGCAAAAACAAGACGCGGCGAGCGGGGGTCCACCCCATTTGTCGCATTGCTTTCTGGCCGGATCAGTAGCTTCTCTTGAACGGGAGACCGAGAAGCGTACTACACATGCTAGGAGGCGCGCAATGGCGACCAATCTGGCTCTCGATGACCGCCTCATTGACGAAGCGCGACGCATCGGCAATCACCCCACCAAGAAGGCCGCCGTCACCGCCACGCTGGAGGAGTACATTCAGCGGCGCAAGCAGATCGCGGTTCTCGATCTCTTTGGCACCGTCAATTTCGACCCGGAATATGATCCCCACGCGGCGAGAACGCTGGACCGGATCGAGCATTTCGAACTTGATCCGGAAATCAAGCTATGAGGATTCTGGTCGATTGCTGCGTCTGGTCTTTGGCGCTGCGCCGACGCTCCAGCGCCTTGCTACAGGAAGAAGAAAGACGCAGGATCGCTTCCCAGACCCTAGCGATACAGAGCGGCCAATTGGCCATACTGGGACCGATTCGCCAAGAAATCCTCTCCGGAATCAGAGATGTCGCATCGTTTGAGCGGGTGCGCAGCACTTTGGCGGAATTCAGAGATGAAGAATTGAGCACCCTCGACTACGAAGAGGCGGCGCGATACGACAATCTCAGCCGTAGCCGTGGAGTCGCCTGCGGTCCCATCGACATGCTGATCTGCGCGGTCGCTCTGCGGAGACAGTGGTCCATATTGACCCTGGACCAGGGGCTCATCCGCTGCATGGAGATGCTGCGGGCCGAAATACCACAATAGAGGCTGTTCCTTCCGACTAGGACTGGATCGCGGTCTAGCGCAGATAGGGATTGCTGCGCCGCTCGCGGCCGATGGTGGTCGCGGGGCCGTGGCCACAGATCACTTTGGTTGTGTCGGGGAGTTTGAGCAGGCGGTTGTGCAGTGAGTCCATGATCTTCTCGTAGTCGCCGCCGGGCAGGTCGGTGCGCCCAATGCTGCCGGCAAAGAGCGTATCGCCGGCTATCAGCAGCTTCTCCCCCTCGATATAGAGGCAGCAGGAACCCAGCGAGTGGCCGGGGGTGTGCAGCACGGTGGCGGGGAACTTCGCCAAGCCCACCGTCAGCCCGTCGGCCAGCTCGCCATCGGGAGGTAGCACCTCAGGCGGCTCCAATCCCATCCAGGCTGCCTGGGTATCCATGCTGTTCAGCAGCGGCAGGTCGGCGGGATGCAGCCAGACCGGCGCCCCGGTCAGTTTTTTCAAGCGGGCCGCTCCGCCGGCATGGTCCAAGTGGGCGTGGGTGAGCAGAATCTGCTTCAGCGTCAGTCCCCGCTCGTTCAGAAGACGATAGATGCGTTCGGCCTCGTCGCCCGGATCGACGACCACGGCATCGAGCGACTCTTCATCGCCCAGCAATGTGCAGTTGGCTTGCAGCGGGCCGGTAGGAAAGCTGTCTACGATCATGGTTCTATTTTACCGGTGGCTTCCCTGGTGGATAGAGGCCGCAACCGCATTGTCCAGCGCCGGGGCGAAGCGGGCGCCGGTTCGCAACAAGATACAAGAAAAGACCAAGGTGATCAGGGTTGCGCCCAGGCCGATGCTGAGGTTGCTGCGGTCGCTGATGGCGCCGATGATTTGCGGCGAGAAGGTATCGCCGAAGAAATGAATGAAGAAGAGATTCAGCCCAATCGCCGTGGCCCGCACCGGCGCGGTTACGGAGTTAACGATGGCCGCATTCAGCGGGCCGGTATTGAGGAAGAGAAAGAACTCGGCCACAAAGAGCGAGGGCACCGCCCAGGCATGGGGACCGAAAAACAGCAGGATTCCGCAGGGCAGGGTGAACGCGACACTCCAAAAGGAGAGCAGGTAGAGGGCGCGATGATTGGTGCGCAGCCAGCGCTGGGCGATCCAGCCGCCCACCAGAGTTCCGCCGATGCCGTCCACCACGGTGATGACGCTGACTGCCCAGGAGGCGTCGCCCACCGAAAGCCCACCTACGCGGGAAAGGAAGGTCGGCACCCAAGCCGAGATGCCGCCCATGGCGAAGGTTAGCGTAGCCAGGCCCAGGGTCGCGGTCAAATAAGCCGGATTGGTGAAGAGGTGGAAGAAATGGAAGAGCAGATGGTGTGATGATGGGCGGTATTGATTCAAGCTGGCAGGGCGTTTGGCGGGGGCAGGCACCGGGTCGCAGGCGCCGCGCACTGGCTCCCTGCCCCACAAGCCATAAAGCGCGGCGACCAGGATTCCCGGCGCTCCGCAGACCAGAAAGGGCGCGCGCCATCCCCAGTGGGAACCGATCTGCCCCCCGGCCAAATAGCCCAACGCCGCACCCACCGGAATGGCCAGATAAAAGATGGAGAGGATGCGATTGCGCTCGCGGGCGGGGTAGAAGTCGGCCAGCACGGTGGGAGCGAGAAAGGCGAAGGTGGCCTCGCCCACGCCGACCAGCGCGTGGCGGATGTAGAGGGTCTGGTAGTTGTGCACCCAGACGGTGGCCAGCGTGGCCAGACTCCAGCAGACCGCGCCGAAGACAATCAGCGGCTTGCGAGGAAAGATGTCGGCCAGCCAACCGGTCAGCGGCGCCACCAACATGTAAACGAAGAAGAGGGCGGTGGTCAGCGCCCCCATCTGCTGATCCGTCGAGTGAAACTCATGCTGGATCAGCGAGACTTCGCCGGGCAGGATGTAGCGGTCGATGTAGTTGAGCAGGTTGAGGGCGATCAACAGCAGCAGTGTTCCCTGCGCGGGGCTGAGGCGGAAAGGGCGCGGCTGATCGGCGGTGCTCAACAAAGGCGCTCGCAACAGAAGAGATGCAAGAGGAATATCACAGTCGGCGTCGATCTCCCAACCATGCCTATTGGGAAGCAGCGGGCGACAGCGCGGCCAGAACCTCGTCTGTACTGCGCACCCGGCCCAGGCGGGGAAAGATGCGCTGGATGGAGTTGGCGTGACCCTCGGCGCTGCTGCCGGTCATGGCGTCGGCGGCAAAGATTAGTTGATAGCCACGCTCGTAGGCGTCGCGAGCGGTGCTCTCCACACCGATTTCGGTAGCGATGCCGCAGAGCACAATGCAATTCTGACCGCGGCGGCGCAGTTGCAGATCGAGGTCGGTGCCGTAGAACGCGCCCCACTGGCGCTTCAGGACGACGATGTCGCCGGGCTGGCGGTTCAACTCAGGAATCAGTTCGCTCCAATCCGGCGGCATCTGCCCCACGGCGCGCATGGGCTGGTCGCTCATGGCTTTCAAGCGGTCGGCGCCATCGGCAGCACCGCCCACATGCACCAGCACCGGCAGTGCGCCCACCTGGCGGGCGCGATCGACGAGGCGTGCGGCATTGGCGATCACCGATTCGGTCGGATTAGTCGCGCCGGCAAAGCGCACAATTCCCTTTTGCAGATCGATGACCACAACCGCTGTACGCCGCGGATCGAGTTCCAATGCGCTCATGAATTCCTCCCGACGACGATAAAAGGAACGGGCCAAGAGATGGCGATCTCAGCCCGCTTACTAGTTTGCCGCAATTGTCTCACGCCACTACGACAATGGGTTTCTCGCCGCGGGTGTCGCGCTGGTTGACTTCGACGGTGAGGGTGCGGCTCTCGCCGGGCATCAAGGCGATGTAGTTGTCGGAGTAAATCGCGGGCAGAATACGGTCGCCCGATTTCTCTCGCACCGCCTTCACCCGCACCATCAGCGCCGGCGTTTGGGCAGTGTTGCGCAGCACGGTCTTGAGCAGCCAGCTCCCACCCTGGCGCTCCGCCGTGGTGGTGGCCTGGGGCTTGACTTTGGGCAGTTTGCGGATGGCGCGATAATTGCCCTCTTCCACGCCGCGCAAGTAGAAGTTGGTCGAGATGGTTTCCGCACCGTTCTTCAGCGTCAGGCGCAGAAAGTGCACCGCGCTCAGCCCCGCCGGAAGCTGCAACGGAAAGACAGTGACGCTGGAGTCTTCTTTACTGTCGATGGTGGCAGATTTCTGGCTGGCGAGGGCTCCGTCGAGGTTGAGAACCTCGAGCAGCGCGGTCAGCCCGGTGAGGTTGCCGGCGCTGTAGTTCACCACCTCGATGGTGTCCTGGCCGCGGTTCCACTGGATGTGCAGCGGCTCCGAGCCTTTCTTGCAGCCGAAGTAGGCCGAGGTGGGCTCGAAGTAGTAGTCGTAGGTCTGCCAGACGAACGACGGCCAGCAGGGATGGCTCATCCACAGCAGCACGCCCATACGATAGCGGCTCTGCGCCTCGAAGATGGCACGGTAATTCTCGTAGTTGACGAACTGTGCCAGTTCGATCCATTCCTCGACCGAGTCTGCGCCGCCATAGCTGTTCTCAAGGATGGCGCGGAAGCCCGCGCCTCCCTGCGCGCCTTGCAGGCAGAAGTCGTGCAGGCCCCAATCCAGGCCTTGCGGCCATAGCGCGCTCTGCGGCATCATCAGCCGCACGCTCTCGATGGGAGGAATGGTGGGCGCACCAATCTCGCTGTGCAGCTTGGGATCGGCGTTGCGGAAGTAGAAGCTGGTAGGCATGGCTTGATAGGGGCCGTGTCCGTTGACCACCTCGTCGGCAGAGCTGGGGATGTAATGCAGCCCAGGGTGCGAGGCAGCCAGAATCTTGCGCAGACCGGCGTCAATGGGCGGGGGCGGAAAACCTTCGTTACGCCCGCAATAGAGGCCCACGGAGGCATGGTTGCGAATGCGCAGCACCAAGTCTTGCGCATTGCCGAGAAAGAGCGCGTTGTCAGCCGGCTCGGGGCCGTCCGATGGATTGGCCAGCCAGAAATCTTGCCACACCATCACGCCATGGCGATCGCAGGCCTCATAGAATGCCTCGTCACCGATCTGCCCCACCCAGTTGCGGATCATGGTGAAGTTCATCGCGCGGTGATAGCGCACCGCCGCGTCGTACTCACGGGCGCGGTAGCGAAGCATCGACTCGCCGAATCCCCAGTTGCCGCCGCGGGCCACAAAACGCCGGCCGTTGACCCAGATCTTCAGCTTGCCGCCCTCTTCGCTGTACCTCATCTGGCGCACGCCGGACTTGAAGGACTTCTTGTCCAGCGCCTGGCCTTTGCTGTTTTCGAAGCGCAACTCCACGTCGTAGAGGTTGGGTTCGCCGTAACCCACCGGCCACCACAGCTTGGGATTCTTCAGGCGCAGCGCCGCATGGGTCGTGGGACTAAGATTGACCGTCTTGCGCTCGCCACCCAGCAGAGCAACCTTTTGCTCGAAACGCACTTCGCCGAAGCTGCCGCGCAGAATCCCAGTGAGGGGCAGCGCCCCATGATTCGCCAATTCCACTTTCACGTTCACATCGGCACTGGTCGTGTCGGGCAGCGGCAGTGTCGTCGAGACGAAGGGATTCTCCAGGGTCACGGCGCCGGTCTGGGTCAGAGTTACATCGCCCCAGATGCCGGTGTCGCGACCGCGCATGGTAGGAATCCAGTCCCAGCCTACCGAGGCGTGATAAGTGGGATTGTCCGCACCCAATCCGCCGCCGTTCTTGCCAACGCTCTCCAAGGTCTTCTGATGAACGCAGCCCGGCGTGGCGTTCTTCTCGATGCGGACCGCCAGACCATTGGCTTTGCCGGCCAGCAGCTTGCCAGTCACATCGAAGCATCCGCGCATGAAGCCGCCTTCGATGCGGCCCAGCTTCTGGCCGTTGAGATAGACCTCGGCCTTCCAGTTGATGCCGTCGAAGTTGAGCCAGACGCGTTTGCCGGGATCGGCAGCCGGAGCCATGAATTCGGTGCGGTACCAGAAGTCTGAGTAGAAGTATGAATCGGAGATTTGTAACTGGTTCTGGCCGAAGTTGGGGTCGGGAATCGCTCCGGCGTTGAAGTACGAGGTCAGCACCGTTCCCGGCACCGTCGCCACCAGCCAGTCGCCATCGGTAAAGCCGGTCTGGGAGAGGGTTTCGCCCGCGCTGTTGGCCGCACCGGTGAGCAGATTGGCGCGTTGCAGCTTCCATCCGCCTCCGGCCAGGTTCAAGCGGCCGTCGGCGCTGGGCGCTTGCGGCGGCTTGGGTTTGACCACAAATCCGCCGCGGCCGTAGACCTCCAGTTCGCTGAGGATGTAGCCGTTGGGCGAGGTGGGCCGGGTCATCAGCACGCGTACATAGCGACCCTGGGCGGGTAGCCCCAGTTGGAAATCGTCGATCAGATCGGTCTTGTCGCTCAAAGCGGCCAGATTCAGCCAGTTCTGGGCATCGTCGGAAACCTGTACGGAACCCTCGGCGGCACGAGCGATCCAGTAGAGCTTGACGCGGTCGAAGGAGCAGCGCGCGCCCAGATCGACGTAGACCCACTCCTGGTCCAGCCCGGCGCTCATCCATGCGCTGGTAAAGCGGTATGGCCCGCCGATCTGCACTCGCTCGGCGCCGCGAAAGAAGGCCACCTGGTGCAGATTCCAGGAGAGCCCAGAGGCCCGCATGGAGTCGTCTACGGCCTGATCCGTTGCACACTCGACGCGATAGAAACGGCTGCGGTCGACGCTCTTGAGGGGAATCGAGGGAGCGAAGAACTGCCCCTGCCATCCAAAATTCGGCGGAAAGCCGACGGTTGAGGCTGGCTCCGGAGCGCCTACGCTACCCGCCTCTTCCCAGGTGCGCCCATCTTCGGAGACGGAAACGGAGAACTTCAGCGAAGGGGTGGGGATGGAATGCGGGACGACTACATAAACCACCAGGCGATCGATCTCCGCCGGCTCGGCGCCGCCCAGTTCGATCTCCACCGCGGCCTGCGTCCCGTGCAATTCGATGGGATCGAGCAGGAAGTGGTCGAAGATTTTCTCCCGGCCGGTCTTGTCCAGCGCGCCGTGCAAGGGATCGTTCACAGTGACCCAGTCCGGCAGCCGCGTCTCACGGATGCCGTCGGTCACCAACTGCGCGGTCAAATTGAAGTCGTAGCTGCTGGAGTGATACGCCGGACGCAGCAGGGCCAGATTGCGATAGGTCGAGGTATCGGCAACCAGCAAGGGGTTGAAATTCTCTGCTGGCAAGCCGGGATAGTCGCCCAGGCCACGGGTGAACTCCACCGCGGAATCGGATTTTAATGGCAAGCCGGGAGGCGATAAAACACCGCCCGCATCGCCCTCCGCTATTTGTTGCGGCGGTTCGGCAAAGGCCGCGATTCCTCCCACGGCAACCGTTGCCCCGGCAATCGCCGATGTCTTCAAAAAATCCCGTCTCGATGGTGACATATACGCTCTCCCTTTAGCCGCTTCCGCCGGCCTGGGCGCGGAAGCCCAATTGTCCGCCGCCTCTACCGCCCAATCTCAAAACGCTCCCGCCGGCCCGAAGCTATACGGGGACGAGGACGCGCTTTTGAGAACGATACCATAGAAGAGCATACAGGATGCCGCGCACCCCAGGAACAGCGCCACCAACGCCCCAAACACCGCACTCGCCGCCGGCGCCGGATTGGATTCCTGCCGCGAGATTCCCATCTTATCCAGTCCCAGCGCAACCAGGCAAACAGAACACCGAACGCCCGCAGCGGTACGATATGAAGAGCGGCGCGATGAAATCTGGTCCCCGCTCGAGGTGGATGCGTGACGTTCAAATTGGCCTTTTCCCCACTTCTTTCCGGAGTCCGGCGGTTTGCAATCTGCTGGGCGGTGGTGACCGCGGCCCAGGTCTGGGCGCAGGATGTGCATGTGCGCGTATCGCCGGAGGTCAAGACCGGCGTCGAAGCCACGACGGAGTTTCCCACCATCCAGATGGCGATGGATCACCATCCCTTCCCCGGCGTGGATAAAAATGGCAAACCGGGGCGGGTCTTCATCGAGATCGAGCCAGGCATCTATAGGGAACGGGTGATCGTGACCCAGAATCATCCCAATGTGACGCTGCTGGGCAGAGGCAAGTCGCCACAGGATGTAGTGATCACCAACAGCTTGAACGCCAGGACGGCGGGCGGAACCTTCTTTACCGAAACCGTCGAGATCAACGGCGATGGCTTTCAGGCGGATAACCTGACCTTTGAAAACGCGGCGGGAAACACCGGCCAGGCGGTGGCAGTGGTGGTGCGTGCGGATCGCGCCGTCTTCAAGCACTGCCGCTTTCTGGGCAATCAGGACACACTGTTTGCGGACTTTGGCCGGCAATATTACGTCGATTCGTATATCGAGGGCGGAATCGACTTCATCTTCGGCAATGCGGCGGCGGTCTTCGACCGCTCCGAGATTCACGCTCTGGCGCCGGGGTACCTGACCGCGCAATCGCGGACCTCGGCGGCACAACCCACCGGGTTTGTAATTGCCAACAGCCGGGTCACCAGCAGCATTGCCGCCGGTGCTGCGCCCGAAGGAAAAGCCACCACCATCCTGGGACGTCCCTGGCGGCCCTATTCGCGCGTGGTCTATCTCAACACCGAACTTCACCAGGACGTGGCGCCAGCAGGTTGGAGCGCCTGGGGCAAACGCAACGACGAGGCAAGCACGTTCTATGCGGAGTTTCAGTCGCGGGGGCCCGGCGCTCACCCGACCGATCGTGTGCCATGGTCTCACCAACTGACGGCGGCACAGGCCAAGCAGTTTGAGCCGGCAACCTTTCTGTCCGGCAGCGACCATTGGAACCCTGAAGCCGAGGCCGCACTGCTTCCATAGCGCAGGCCAACAGGGACGGCGGCATTGAAGCCTAGGAGATGCAAGAGCGCTGCCTGTCCAACCGCCTTCCCGCTGCGCTGTCTACAACAAAGAAAGAAGGCCGCAAGCAGTCGAGGCGTCCAGGCAATTCGGCAAAATCCATAGAACAAAGCAAAAAAAGAACCGCTCGGAAACCCGATGGTCCAGCGTATAAAAACAAAAATTGCTTGATTGGAATTGAAATGCTTTAATGCTTCAATTTTCTGGCTCCGCAGGTAGGACTCGTTCTCCTCTACCCTATCGCATACTATTGATAATATGCATGTTGATGAAAGGAATCGGCCAACGATTTCGCCTATTTCGCTGGATTAGCCTGTTTCATATTTTCTTAGGATAGTTTTTAGGACAGTGGCAATGCGAAGAGTTGGTTCACAAAACCGTTCATTTCCCCTCGGTCGCATGCAATACAGCCAGGGTTTCACTTCGCCTTCCGCCGCCCTCGGCCAGCGAGAAGTACCGACCTCCCGACCACCGTTTGCGGGTTTTCCAGCTTGGGTGAGTCGGAGACCCCTTCGAAGGCTGGATTCTGCTCCATGGGCTCAGAATCCCGCAGCGAATTCGCGCCTTCGCTCCAAGCCGCCAGCATCCGTTTCCCTGTCTCCCGGAATCCAGCCAGGCTGTCCATCTTCTCGCGGACAGCCGGGGCGGTGTCGGCGACGGCATCGCTGATGCGTTCGACCGTCACCCGCTGCTCCCTTTCCGGAATGCCGAGATGGGCGGTGATGAACCGGGCGAGGGTCTACCCTGGTAGCCACGTCTTCTTGCCCATCTGGCCGATGCCAGGTGGGTTGTGCTGGTACCCGGCATAGACCGAGGTGGTGAAGAAGTCGTAGGCGGGAGCAAGACTGGCACCCTCCCGCGGCGTGTAGAGCAGCGCAATGTTCTTGGCGTGACAGTCGGCGTTCCGCAGGGCGTAGGTCAGCAGCAGCATCGTGGTCAGCTTCTGAAAGGTCTCGTAGTGCTCTCGTCCCTGCACATGCGCCCTTACGGCCTTGGGAATTCTCTTCCACGTGGTTTCATATTTCTGAGCAGGGCGCAGCCCCAAAAGCGAGCAAAACTCCTCCAGAGCAGGCAAGGGCTTTGCACTCTCATCCACGTCAAAGTGATGCACCGCCAGGACATTACCATCTTCTGAGAGTGCTGTCTTGGCCGCGGGCAGCAGCTTCGCCAGCACCTGCATACACAGGCGCTGGTTGACCGTTGCAAACGGAAGGCGCAAGGATGAGCCCTTGACGATGTACTAGTGGGTCAGCAGAGTAGCCTTGGGATGCTTCCCCAGACCAGCCACCTTCTGCTTCTCCACGTCAAGAAACTTTGGCGGCACACCCGAGACGCCTCTCCTCGCGTGCTCCCGCACAAGCTGGGAGAATGCCTCCTCGGAGTTGTCGCCCTGGAGAAGCGCCGCCCGCGGGATGGGCTCCTGCGCCACGATAAGCCATGCGCACTCCTACTCCGCCGTGATAGCTTCCACCGCCATCTCCGCCGAAGCGAGGGCCGCCCCAGCCGTGGCTATAGCCCCAGTCGGCCCAGGGGCCCATACTCAGGAAGATGCCGTTATAGAAGTACCCCGAGCCGTAAAAGCCCATCGGCGCGCAGGCATACGGGCATAGTTGTAGTAACCGTAGGAGCAAACCGGGTGAACGCCCAGACTCACAACCACCTGAGCCTGGGCTGGGGGTGAGAGAGCTGCGCTTGGCAGCACTTCCTAAAAGAGCAATGCAGTGGCGCCGAAATATGTTTTGAGTGTACGCATAATATGCCCCCCTTAAAGGTGTCTGCGGTTTCTGAAGTTACCTGGGAAGCGCCGTCGCCATCGAGATAAACCAGGCAAGAGCAGCTACCATACGGATTTTGAATCTGCTAGGGACCCCTTGCAAGGTCGAAGGTTGCTGTCTATCTGTCCTTACGCTCCTGACATGAGCAGTTGGAAATACGGTTATCGGAGCAGTAAAGTGCGCTTGCTTGATCCCAGCTCGATGACGGAATCAGATTCGCCGCCCGGTCAACAGGTTGATCACCAGAACGATCAGCGCCACCACCAGCAGAAGGTGAATCAGGCCGCCCGCGATATGAAGGCTGAAGCCCAACAGCCAAAGGACGAGAATGATAACAAAGACTGTCCAAAGCATTAAAGATTCTCCCATGCCGCGTGCGCCCGAAGGCTGTCCTCAGACGCACTGGCATTCAACTCTGATTGCTAATTGGCAGCGACAGCCTGGGCCTTTGCGCCCCTGACTGAATTGAGGAAATGCTCGGCCACATCCGGCACGGCGATCTCGCCCTGCAAGATGCGCCGGGTAGAGATGTCATGACCGTAGATAGCTTCGGTAGAATCGTCGTCGCGGCGAATCGCAGCGCCGGTCAGCGTGAGACCTCCGAAAAGGCCTTTGGCGCGCGAGTAGGTCAAAACCTCGGCATTCAGCTTCCAATCGGTATCGGCAGAAGCATGGCGCCCCACCGGCCCTGCGGCCGCCGAAGCATCCCCGCCAATTTCAAAATTGCTGTTGATCAGATGCTGCATACCGCGTTCGTCCTGGATAATCATGACCAGATCCACGCCTTCGATGCCGATCTGCAAGCCCCAGCTTCCTCCGGTAATGGTAAAGAACGCAGGCGCGCTCCAACCGTTTGCAGTTCTGCAGGTGGCAACGCCCCGGCCATTTTCCGCACCGAAGACAAAGCCGCCCTTGAGCATATGCGGCACCACGGCAATGCACCTTGCATGTTCCAGAACTTCCTCCGGAATGCCCCTGTCCGGCGCCGACATGATCTCGTGCAGCACCGCTCCGGCATGATCCAGACGGTCGACCGTTGCTTCGTGACCGGATCCAGCCCAGCCCACACCTGTCAAACTCAGTACCGCGACGAACGTCATCAGCTTCTTCATGCAAATCACCTTTTTCTACCCATGCGCAGCGTCACCTGCTTTACGCGCATTTGAGGCGCACAAGGTATCTCCAACACTAGCGGCAGATGATTTCGGCGTCTGAGCTAGAATGCTCAGGGTAGAAGCGCAGGGATGAAGAAATGTCTGCATCAGATCGATCTTCCCATCATATGCAGGAGACGGTTCTCAACTGAATCGGACTTCGTATCGTCATCCTGAAGCGCCCATACTGTCGACTGTTCGCTGACCACTGTTCACCGACACCTCACATGGTCTCGATAGCTCAGACATAGACGATCCGAACCCCTACGCTGAATTCATTGGGGCTGAAAGAGAACGGCTTCAACATTTGCGAGGAGAGTTCATGAAGAAGATTATGTTTCTTGGTTTAGCCGCTGTTGCCGTTGCCTTCCTTACCGCAGGCACTCCCAAAGCACAGGCTCAGCTCAGCATCAACATCGGTGTGGCGCCATCATGTCCCTATGGGTACTACGACTATACGCCGTATGGTTGCGCTCCCTATGGGTACTATGGTCCCGAGTGGTTCCATCGCGGCGCCTTCATCGGGGTTGGCCCGTGGTTCCATGGCCCGGCCAACTTCAACGGCCATGTGAATAACAGCTTCGATCCGCAGCACGGCTACAATGGCCACGTTCCCAACAACGGCGAACGGTCCGCATCCCGCGCCAGGGCTCCCAAGCACTTCCAGGGAAATGAAATGCGCGATGGCCGCGGCCATGGAGATGGGGACAAGCACGAGGGCGGCGATAGGCGCTGAACATTACCGGATCGGATAAGCGATCAGAGTAGCGAGTTGTTTGCAGCGGCGCCTGAGCGCCGCTGCGGGATTGGAAATGAATCCATAACAAATGAATCCACGGAGGTGGAGTTGTGAACCAGGATCAAATAAGAGGCAAGATCGACGAAGCAGTAGGAAGCGCCAAGCGTAAGGTTGGCGAGTTGACGGACAATCCGAAGCTTAAGGTGGAAGGCATGGTCCAGCAAGTGAAGGGTAAGGTGGAGAGTGCCTGGGGCAAGGCAAAAGAGTCCGTCATCGATGCCCTTCAGGATACCGAGCCGCAAATCGACACGCGTCCCCTCACCCCTGTGAAGACCTCGCCGGTGGATGTCGAATGACGGAAGGACACGTAGGTTTTACCTCCAGTCTGCTCCGTTTCTCGCCATATCCATGCATTGTCGAAAGAGGTTCAAAGATGTTCTCATCGGTCTCCATGAATCACAAAAAACGGATATCTGTTCTTCTGGCAAGCCAGCGAAGAGGTTGAAGAAGAAAAGCTGGCGGGCCAAAGCACCCTTGCGCTGCGTCGCGGAGCTACGACACAAGAGCTGGATTTGAGAAACATCGACGTAGGGGTGGGCGCGTTCTTCTCGAATATGGTCATGTTCTTCATCATTCTTACCACGGCCATCACACTGAACCGTCACGGCATTACCAGAATCGAAACCTCACGCCAGGCCGCCGAGGCCCTCAGGCCGTTCGCGGGAAGCTTCGCTGCGACTCTATTTACTTTGGGGATTGTGGGCGTTGGCTTTCTTGCCATTCCCACCCTGGCGGGATCGACGGCATACGCCTTCGCGGAGACACTCGGGTGGCGGCAGGGACTGAACAAGAAGATGAGCCAGGCCCGCTGGTTCTATGCGCTGATATTGTTCTCAACCGGCGTTGGCGTCGCGTTGGACTTCTTTGGCATCAACCCGGTAAAGGCGCTCTATTGGACAGCGATCATCAATGGATTGCTGGCGCCGTTTCTTCTGGTTGCAATTCTGATCGTCGCCGCCGACAAGAAGATTATGCAAGGCCAACCGAGTTCCCGCTTGGAGTGGATCGTCGTTGCAATCGCAACAATCTCCATGTTCGCCGCGGGAATAGCCATGTTTATTGTGTGATTGGCGCACCACATCATCTGTAACTGGTCAATCGGCATAGACCTCGTTAACAAGGGGAGCGAGTTTCCTGGCGTCCTCCGACTTGCGCAGATTGCGAATCTTCCAGATCCCGAAGCAAATCCCGCACGTCAGCGACAAACCGAAGATCCATAACAGCGGGGCCGACCATCTCTGCAGCATTCCCGCCCACAGGTGAACAACTTGTCTTCCATACACCACGCCCAACCATGCGACGAACGAGTAGCGCAAGCTGCGGGCTGATCCGTAGACGGCCAGGAACCGCCGGCGCGAAACTCCCAGTGCGCCTGCGGCAAGGGCAAAGGGCAACAGCGGAATCGGCGGTGGAAGCACGGCAGGGAGAAAGACCGACAGAACCGGATGACGCTCGACCCATAAGACGATCCGGCCAAGAAGCTTGGAAGGAACATGGCGCCGCAGAGCCGCTTCTCCTCCTCTTCTTCCAATATGCCAGGTCGAGTATCCTCCCACCATGCTTCCAGCAATTGCGCTCATGCCAAGCAACCATGGATTGCCATGATTCGCCACCAACCAGAGCAGAAGCAGATCGGTACTTCCGGGCAGCGACAAGGGAATCACCGAGGAATCGATTACGGCGACCGAAAAGAGTCCCACCGCGCCCAGGTTCGTGAGCCAATGCGGCATCAACGGGTGATGCGCGGAGATCTGCGTAGATACCGCCGTGTTCTGAATCGCCGCAAACATAGGATCTCGCCCCTTCATCCCAGTCGTGACCTGCTCAGCCTGCGACCGCGCCGTGCAACGTCATCCAGTAGTACCGCCTCCAACAATAAGTACAACGGACCGGATGCATGGCGAACATGCTTAACAGGCTATCGATGAAGCGTGACTCCGCGGGCTTGAATGTCCGCGAACTGCAACGCGGACATTCTCGCCTGATTAAAAGCAAATGCGGCAGCCAATCGGGCCATTTTAGACTTGCATGATTCATATCCATAGCCCCCGTTCCAAGGTCGAAACGCGCTAAAACGCACGTCTCTCTACTTGACTTCCATTCGATTCCAGCCAGGAGAGCATCGCACGGATGCTTCCAGTTGCCAATGCGATGCTGGAATCCGCCGCTCCATAATAAATGCGAATGGTGTCACCGTCTGCGGCGATGGTCTGGCCGCAGGGAAACACCACATCGTTGACATCTCCGCAACGCTCATAGGGAGCTTCAGGACCGAACACCCAGGAGTTGCCGCGCTGCAGGCAGACTTCGGGCTTTTCAAGATCGAAGAGCGCAAGTCCTAGGCGATAGATGCTTCCCGAAGCTGTTTGGCGCACTCCGTGATAGATCATCAGCCAACCCTTGGACGTTTCAATGGGTGGCGAGCATAGACCAATCTTGTTTGCATCCCACCATCCGCCGCGCCGCGCTTCGAGAATGATCTTGTGGCTTCCCCAATGGTGCAGATCGGGCGAATAGGATATCCACATATGAGCGCCCAGCGCCGTCATGGGACGATGGATCAGAGCCCAGCGGCCACCGATTCTACGCGGCAATAGCGCCGCATCCTTGTCCTCGGGAGACATGATGACGCCATACCGTTCAAAGCTTCGGAAGTCCTTGGTCAACGCCAGCGATACACCGGGACCTCCCCGCGCAAAGGATGTGTACGCCACGGAGTATTGCTCAAGTTCCGGGACGTAGGTGATACGCGGATCTTCGATACCCCAAATCTCTTCCGGAAACTCCTTCGGTTGCGCAGCCAAGGTCGGCTGAGGATCTATGCGCCAATGATCGATACCGTTGGTGGAGCGCGCCGCGCACAGGTGCGACAAGCCGCTCCGGTCTTCAACCCGGCACAGGAGCAACGTATCTCCATCTGGCAGCAGCACAGCCCCCGCATTCATCACACTATTGATCGGATAGGGCCAATTCTCCCTGGTTAGAAGTGGATTGCTGGAATGGCGCGTAAACAGAGGTTGATCGGCACACGCACCCGGCTTTGTCTCCTTCACAATTGAATCTTCAGCTGATCCCGCAACGGCGTTGATGGGGTTCAATGAGAGACGCTCATTTCATGATGCGTTTCGACTGCGCTTGCCACTTTGGCGGCCTGCATATCGAGCAGCGCCATGATAAACGAGAGCGTCGACTCGGCCCCTTGGTTTTCGTTCACGCGCTCGGGGTGGAGGCCATCACGGCACCCTCCGGTCGTCGCATCGTAGAGGGGAACCTGCAAATCATTCCTGCCCAGAAACCAACTGAACACTCTGCGTGCTTCATCAAGCCATTGTTTTTCTTCCGTTAGCTTGTATACCTCAAGGCAGGCGGAGACTGTAGCGCAGGCCTCTACCGGTTGCTGATCGAAACGCGCCTTCTCGTTTCCCTCGATGTAGAACCCGTTAGACCCAATGGGAACGAAGATCTCCTCATCGCCACGGTGTTGCTCGCCAGCCAGCCACGTCAAGGAATCCATTCCTACTTCGATCATCCTCTGATTGCCGCTCCGCCACCCCGCCAGGATGAGAGCCTGGGGAAGTCGCGCATTGGCATAAGAAAGACTCTTTTCGAACCACTTCCAAGTCCCGGAATGAGTGCGCTCGTATATGTCAAGGAGGCGGTTCGCAAGAACATTGCGTGCTCCCTGAATCTGCCGGTCCCCTGGGAACCAGTCGAGATAAGCTTGCATTCCCATAATGCAATACGCCCAGGCACGTGGACTGGTAAACGCCAGAGTAGCTGGAACCGCGGCTTCAAACAGCCTCCCCGCCGCGCCTCTCAACCCGGCATCGGTGGAATGCCCCAAGACCATGCCTAAAGACCACAATGCACGGCCATGGCTGTCATCCGAGCCAACTTCTTCGAGCCATCTGCGATCGTAGCCCAGAAAGTTTCTAAACCGTCCCGTACCGCTGTTAAAGGCAAGCCACAAGAACGACAGATATCGAGGGGAGAGGCTTGCATCGTCCCGGCGCCCGGCGCATGACAGGTTCTCATCTTGAAGTATCGACACGATGAGTGCCCGTGCATTGTCGTCTGTCGTGTATCCCTCGCTCGGGTTGGGCACGGAGAAGATAGCATGCTGCAAGATACCTGTGCCGTCGGTCATCTTTCGCAAATGAGCACTGTTCATTGCCGGCAAGTCGCTCGACACTGTTCTTGCCTTCATATATGCATCTCCCGGCTGAAATGCTCTTGGCAGCAATGAACGTTCAAAACGGGCGCGCTGAAAGCTTCCCATATATGCATGTGCTGTATTTGCCCAAGTGGTTCCGCGCGAGTACAGGTAAGCGCGCTTTCTCATCGCATGGCGCTCGGCATCCTTCTCCAACAATTCCACGACTGCTGACGCAATTGCATCTGGGCTCTGAAAAGGAACAATCACGCCTCGGCGATCCGCAAGCAGTTCCAGTGCGTGCCAGTAGGGTGTCGAAATGATAGCCTTTCCTGCACCAAGAGCAATCGCCAGCGTGCCGGAGACAATCTGCGCCTCTTGCTGATAGGGAGTGATATAGATGTCTGCTGCCCCAACCTGTTCAATAAGCTCCTCGATGCCGACGAATCGATTATTGAATTTCAGGTGCTCAGAGACGCCAAGTTCCTCGGCCAGCGCCACAAGGCCTTCCCGGTAGCGTTCGCCTTCGCGGCGGCGAATGTGCGGATGCGTTACTCCAGAGACCGTATAAACCACCTCCGGATGGCTGGCCACAATAGCAGGCAAGGCTCGAATGACGTTCTCAATGCCCTTGTTGGGCGATAACAAACCGAAGGTCAGCAGAACCGATTTGCCTTCGGTGCCAAACTTGTCCTTGTAATAACTTGAATCCATGAAGGGGAGATCGGGAACTCCGTGTGGGATTACATCGATCTTCTCAACAGGTACCCCATACTCCTCATGAAGGATCTGCGCCCCGAGCGCACTCATCACAGCCAGACGGTCGGATAGGCACGCGATCTCTTCGAGTACCTTCCTCTGGTTCGGGTCTGGCTCCCGCAGCACCGTATGCAGCGTGGTGACCAGAGGCATCTTCAATCTGCGCAGCAACGTGAGAATGTGACTGCCGGCAACCCCGCCATAGATTCCATATTCAAATTGCAGGCAGACAAGATCGTTGCCATTGAAGTTGAGGAAGTCGGCGGCGCGCACATAGGAGGAGAGATCCTCCTGCTCCAGTTCGAGGCGCACACGCTCCGGATACTGGTAGTGTGAATCGGGATCGTTGACGGGGATGGCGAACAGCCGTCCCTCTCCGAATTCCGATGTCAGAGCCGTGCATAGATCGGTGGTGAAGGTGGCAATGCCGCATTGGCGCGGCAGGTAGTTTCCAATTACTGCAATGCGCGTTGGCAATGGCAGTTTGCAAGCCTTCATGGCAATCTGCAGCAATGAAGCGGGAACGGCTG